>Ga0065711_1027271_pt1 | contig 51617 bp, 35 predicted proteins | sample Hoacrofraction12_FD_59098 | JGI IMG/M metagenome (GOLD analysis project Ga0065711, IMG submission 59098) | Hoatzin crop microbial communities from Cojedes, Venezuela - Epithelial fraction 12 v2 (version 2) | ecosystem: Host-associated > Birds > Digestive system > Esophagus > Crop | place... | reverse complement strand
TGACTCTTGATAGCCGGTAATGGAGCAGGCATCAAGGTCACAATGAGGAACAATGAGGCCTGCATTAACCGCGATTAGCAGACAAAACAAGACTTTGAGGAGCAGTTTGATGAGCGTGATCGATAGCATCGCACGAATCAGAGACTGAGAAGTACGCGTGAACAGCGTGTGGACAGTGCATGCATCCAATCACGTCAGAGCTATCGCGTGGCAAGGAACTATATAAACACGGGTTTGTACCACAATAAACTGGCTTTGTCTGATCATATTGATCGTATGACGAGTCCTTAAGCCCGCCGCGACAATACAGCATCAGCCACACAAATGCTCTTGGGGAAACAGACTGAAGGCTGTGCGTGTGATCCTGACCAGAAGACAATTGTATGTTGAGGAGTTAGTGACCACAAAACAGCCAACCTGAGCAAGCACAGGGCTGGGCTGGGCGTGGGCACATGCAGCTTTGCCTTCAGGCTGGTGCCATGCTGCCCAAGGGTCCTGGCTTTGGGATAGACTCAGCCAGCTCATGTAAAAGGAGAGCCTGCAGGTAGCCCCCACTGGGTACTGGCGATCACACCACCTGCGTGGCCCTGCCTTTATCTAATAGTGCAGCAAGAAGTTCTCATGGGAGCATCCTTTGTTTGACAGTAGAAATGATGAATACAGTTGTTTTCTTGCAATAAAATCCTATAATATCTCAAACGACCAAAATTCTACAGATGGGGTCTGCATGATGTGCTACACGTGGCTCAGCGGCTCATTTGATGCCACACCACTTGAGTTCTCAGCATCTAAAGGAATGTAAGATTACCTTTGCTTTTCTCTCCTTATAGTGTTATCTCTAATGAATAGCATTTTAAATGATATCTTAGGGACACTGAGTGCCTTTCTTACTGGGATTGTAACAGACCGGCAACTCTTGGTGCAAAACAAGGTGTCAGGTGAGAAACCAGCTCTATATTACCTAGATTTTCTGAATGATGTCCTCAGCCACACTGAAATGAGTGTCAAAACTTATTGAGAAAGGCATGGTTGGACTCTCTGACAACCCTTTCATGCTCTTATTGTAGAATGATGTTGCTCCACAATGCTAGATTCATTTTTTTCTCTTTTTCCCAGTTGGTGACAGGACTGAAGACAGCAGCTCCTAGACATCATGAGCAGAGAAGAAAGTGTTTAGCTCCAAATCACATTTTTCAGTCATGAGAGGACTGCATAGGACTTGAGATCAGCATAAAACTGTGAATCGATCTTGCCAAGTACTTTTGCAATTTTTCCCTCTATTAATTGAAATTGTGAAAGAATGAATGACTATATAAAAAACCCCCGTAAGTTTTCCATTGATTTTTTTGATCAAAAATGTAACACTAGGCTTATAGCTGAGAAACTGACTTTTATAACTTCCTTGAAGGTTATGTATATCATATTAATAATTCTTGGTCATTTTATATTTTCCTGATGTTCCAAGATTACAGTTTTAATTCACTTTAATCTGTGTATGAATAATTGATCAGTAGCTTTTATATGGTGTCAGTCCAATAGAACTATCCAATGTACCCAAGATTTTTACATGAAAGACAAGCAGTTCTGCCAACAGAAGATGATTAATGAAAAGAAATTGTAAATTATATATCACACTCACTTCTTTTTCCTTTTCCTCAGTAACTATTCACGTGACATTAAATAAGTGACATTATTATCATTAAAGGAGAAATGAGTTAATATAATAAGTCCTAATGAAAATCAGATAAAAATAGAAGTGAAAGTAGGATATTATATTGTTTGATACATGTAGTTTAAGCTACAGACTGTTGCTAGAAATCATTCTGCTAATCATTATTGGCAGCACACGCAGAATGGATGGAACAAGTTCCAGAAGAAAAAACAGTTTTTTTCTGAGGCATTCATATTTGAAGTGAGTAAAGAAATTAGTGTCTGAGTGTGAATGCATTGAGGTGGCAGTGTTGTTTTTATCACAGTTTCTGTATGTGGAAGAGATACATTGAGCAAAACAAAATAAGAGAAAAACAAGCAGAGGAAACCAAGGCAGATCCTATGTTTGTAGAGTTGGGAGGAAGGAGAGCAGAAGAGTCAGGCCATAGCCTCATGATGCCATACTCTTAATGACTGTTGCATCCATGACTGTCAAGGCTATCATGAAGCAGTGACTGAAAAGAAAGAGAATATATTTGGTTAGACTAGCTGATATGGCTGAAAAAAAGGTAAATAAGCTTCTTCATTAGGCACACGGAGCTTTTTTCAGCTGTCTTATTCTGTGATGAAAGGAACAGTACCTCTAGCTAAAAACATAAAACCTTAATTACAGCAGTGAACTATTAAATCCATTTACTTCTGGGTACAGAGTAATGTAAGTGAGGAATTTTACTTAGGGGCCCTTGTACTAAATGATACACAAAAGTTGTGTTTTATTTTGTTTTCTTAAGGAGGAAGACCCCTCCCTTCAGATTTATAACACAAATCATTCCTACAGCAGCTATGTGTGAAAGGGTGATTTTTATCTCCCGGATGGAGCTGTCTTTCCAGCTGTACAGATATCTGCGTGTGCGGCTTGGGGTGTCAGCAGTGCAGGTTTCTGTTGCTGGCTCTGGAAGCGAACAGTGTTTTAAAATTGCATGAGAAATCAAACTCTGGCTGTTATTTTTGTGGTTTGTGATGTAAATTTGAACTCTTTTCACTTGAGGTAAGAGACGTTGGATTGAAAAAAGTACTGAAGTCATACATCTGTATGAGGACCTCAGGTGACACAGTATCATACGGTTACAGATGCATGTAATGGCTGTAAAGTAGCCGAGTCTGCTAGTGCTGGTAGGGGCACAGTCTGGAGCTTTATGTCTTATTGAATAAGCTCTGATTATTTTATTGAGGTAGCGGGTGAATGATAGTTAAGGGATGAATGAATCCTTGCCTCATAATTAAGATGTGAAGGTAAAATATTTTTAATGCGGTCAGCAAAGAACTTGGTGAACGCGTAGTGTTCTCTGTGTTTAAAGACAGGCACAATAGTTGGTTAGTTGAGTAGTATCCTTTCCCAAAAGCACAAAAAATTGGAGTTCTCCTTTTAATGTTAGTGGCTAGCAATACAGAACATGGGAAAATAGCCTACTTGATCAGATATGAATCTGCATTTTTTCATAATTTTCCAGGACTTCATTTCAGAGTAAGGAGAAAAGTAGTTCCAAGGAAAAAAAAAGATAAAAAATTAGGATGAAACAGAGAATAGAATGCCATCCTTGGCCAAGGAATGTTAGTTTTATTATTCTTTTAAGCAATTTTAAGATGAAGTCTAACTTGAAAGTACACAAAACTGAAATAACCTGTCATGTTATTTCTCTTTCTTTGGCACTTTTGAAATAATTGAAGGGTACATGTTGAAAAGGATGATTAAAACTTATTAAATAGAGTGAACACCTACAGTTATTAAAACTGAGTTTTGCTATAGGTTGTTTGGCCTTGGCTGTTTTCATTGCTTTGTTTCCCTTCCTTGGAATTTTCTCTTTCTTTTTCTTGATGAGTCATTTTGTCAAAAGATGACTTTTAGAAAGCGTACATTTATAAGACTTGCACTGCTATTTTCTCTTAATTGCAATTTTATGCAGGAAAAAACAAACCTTACTAATCAAATGCTTATAAGATATAGGGTAATCAAAACTACTGGAGAATAATATAATTTTCTCCTTTGTTAGTGGTGGAGAATCACATACTTGCCAGCCCTCCACTCTCAATCTTTTTAGACTTCCCACAAGCAAAATATGATCTTGATTTTTTTTTTGAGATGCTGTACTGGAAAACATATATTAAATTGGTTTTGAATGCTTTCAGAATTAGCACTATGCCTTTGCTTTGCGTAAGAACACAATTGGCTGGCTGAGCTATCCACTCAGAAAAATATCTTACTGTAAATTAATAGTTTTGAAAATAAAACAAATGAAAACATGATAAAACTGGAAGGATGCCCAAAGTCAGAGCATCAGTCTCCAGGTGTTCTCTGCACCCAAGGCAACACAGGGCAGTTTAAAACTGTAGAAAAAGAAGTTAATTCATCCAGCTCAGACTGAGAGCATACTTCAAAAGACAATGTTGCATGACATAGTACTATAATACCTGAACAGTCAAGAACTAGCAAGATGGCCTCTGTAAACTGAAGTGTTAGGAAAAACTTAGTATTTAACTAAATCTCAGGGCTTTTTGAAACTTAAGAGTGCACTTGAACTATAGAAGTACAATTTGGGATTTTTCCATCAGTGAATACACTGGGTAATAAAAAATAAATAAAATGAGATATTGCAAAACTTGCTGTGGTAGATTGACCCTGGCTAGCAGGCAAGCCCCCTTGCCAGTCACTTGCTTGCTGTCCCCCACAGCGAGATGGGAGAGAAAATTGGAATGGCAAAGGTGAGAAGATGACTCGTGTTGAGATAAAGAGTCTAATAAGTGAAGCGGGACAAAAAGAAGAAAGCAAGTGACGCAAAAGCAATCACTCATCACACAGACCGATGCCCAGCCAGTCCCTGAACAATGGCTATTTTGGAAGAACTCCTGCTCAGTTTTATCGCTGAGCATGACGTTATCTGGCAAAGAATATCTCTTTGCTTAGTTGGGGTCAGCTGTCCTAGCTGTGTCCCCTGCCAGCCTCTTGCCCACCCCCAGCCTGCTTGCTGAGGGACAGAGTGAGGAACGGAGAAAGCCTTGACGCTGTGCAAGCACTGCTTAGCAATAGCTAAAGTGTCAGTTTGTTATCAACAGTATTTTGGTCACCAATCGAAAACACATATGGGCTGCCATGATGAAAATTCACTCCACCCCAGCCAGACCCAGTACACCTGCAAAAGCTGACAGAGCTGTCAACTCAAGTGCATTTCCGTACTTACTAAGGACTCTATGCCCTAGCTATTTAAAAGGAAAATAAATAAGAGAGGAAGAAGTGAACTCGTGCTTTTATTTTGCATTTATGTTGAAAACTTGACTGTTAACTGTGATGAAGATTAGAGACTTAATTCAAGATCACAGATAAAAATCCATACTCCATAGTGAATGTGGAAGAATATGGCAGATGATATTTGGGCAGTTTTAATTTTTTTCTGCATGTCTATTCTTACTTGCTCTTCCACTGTTGATGCTATCAATTTATGTTCATACACAACTTGGAGAGGTTGTTTTTTGTAAGAAAATGTAAAAAAAATGCCTATTTGTTATTTAGGTATTTAAAATGTTTTAGTCATCAGTTTGGAAATATAACCAAAACAAATACATTTCAAAAATAGATGGTTCATTTCCCAGACTAGACAGCGCTGGAACATCTATAAATACACTGGATGTGTCTGTGCCTCTACTTGGAAATCAAATAATGTTAAAATACATTTTTAAGAGCTGTGATGATTGATGTCTAAAATGTTGTGGGTTAAGTTCCTACACAGTGTAAATCAGTCTGGAAGCTATGAAAAACATGATCAAATAGCATCTGATACACAGCTAATGACCAGAGAGAGGCACCATCACCACTTCACTTGGTTTTAGTACTTACAATGCTCTTAAATGTTATTCTGTCCTAATTACAGTTGCTACGACAATATTACAATGTTGGCAGTGGATCCACTACATTTAAGACAGATTTTCCAGTGGCATATCAATGAGCTCTTGTTTCTTCAGTTGTGTTCCACAAAATGACTCAACTTGTTCTGTGATTTACTCAAATGTTCCTCATGAACATTTTTCATCGTTCTCATATATTTTTAGTTTTGTGAACTGTGCTGGTAATCATGACAACTGTTTCTGCTTCAGAGCTACTCTTTTCTCACTCTGGTGCCACATTAGAATCTCTGAGCTTCCACATTTTTCAGACATTTTTTGCACCCAAGGGATTCATATTTAAATCTTTCAGTAAGCATAAAAATAATTGAATTATCAGAAGTGCTGTTTGCCAGTTAGCTGATAAATGACCAGAATAAAAAAAAAAAAAAAAGGCCATATAGTGATGGAACAGTACTGCTTCTTTACTGTGAGGGTGACCAAGCACTTGCACAGGTTGCCAAGAGAAGTTGTGGAGTCTCCGTCCTTGGAGATATTCAAATCTGCCTGGACACGGTCCAGGGCAACCAGCTCTGGGTGGCCCTGCTTGAGCAGGGGGATTAGACCAGATGCCCCCCAGAGGTCCCTTCCCACCTCAGCAATTCTGTAATTCTGTGAAATAAAGTATATTCCCCCTCCACTCACACCTGAAATCTAAACCAAACGAAAAACTCCATCAAAATCCAAGCAAGTGTATTCAGCAAAACTCTGTGATGGTACAGACCACAGTTTTGTAACATTACAATATAGACCAATTTATATAACTTTAAATTACATAACACTGTTCAATGTTTGAGTTGAATTTTGCTTTTCCCCTAGAGATATCCTCAGGATATGTACATGTGGGTTACATAGATAAAATGCATGGCCAAATCTCTGGAACCCAAAGATGACTGCAAAAATGTATCATGATAATGTCTTAAAAAAAACCAGCTATTGATCTCAATAAATACTCTACGGTTACGCTCTAACAAGGTATAGATTGTCATTTTTTCTGTCCTGAAGGCAGTGACTCTAAACACTTAGATAAATGCTTAAAATTTAACTCCGATGATGGTAAATAAACATTCAAGGATATATTTAATACTTTAGTTATTTGGGAAGGTACTTATGATGATGGGTGGATGAATGATATGCATCTAACTTAAAGCACTCTTATTGACTTCACTGTGCTTGGAAGAAGGGTTGTGTGGCTGGGTCCCTACTGACTTCAGAGAATTGTGTTTGGGTAGCTTACGTAAGTATAAATTTAGAAGTTGTATGTTTCTTTCTTTAGTATGATTTGAGCTATTTTTATCTTTTCTGACTAAGTACTTTAAATAAAAATTGAAACCTGGAGGATGAGCTGAGTAGTACACAGGATAGCTGTAGTGCAGCGTACAAGGGAAAAAATATTCATTTGACAAGTAACACATTTTCCTTTGTTTATAAACACAAGGTACAATTATATTTCTAGAGTGGGAAATTGTTGCAATTTTTAGCAGATGTATGACTAGCAGGGGAAGCAACGATTATGAAAAAAAAAGAGCATTTTCCAGAAGATGAAATATGGTTAACAGCAAAGTAGAGTCTTCACGTAAAATTAGGTTGGGAGAAAGGTGGTAGAAAAGGAAATTCTCAATTCCAAGGCAAAAAAGCTCTGGGAGACAAGCAGTCATATAATCAACCTTCAGCTCAAGCAGTCTTACCCATGATGTTCATCACTTTAAGCTCCTAAGCAGTTTCTACGTTTGTTGCTGTGATCTGGACTAGTGCTGTTAAGCACACACAGATTACTTAGGGCAGAATAAAACAACTGAAGCCATTGCTTTTCAAGAAAATGTGGACCCACACATTAAAAACACATTGCAGTGGCAGCATCACTAATGCTTTTCTAGCACAGGAATAAAAACATAGAAGGTGATAGTGGGAAATCTGCAGTTGGGTCCAGTGGACGCCAGGCAGGGCCATAGTGACAGGCCCAGGCTTGGGCCAGGATGGACATCGGTCTGCAACTGGGAGTCAGGATCAGGCCTGGTGATGAGAAGAACGGTCGGGCATGGCTGGGCAGTGCCGTGGTGATGGGATCGGGCAGAGGCTGGGCTGGACATGAGCGCATAGCCAGGCCTGGCTTGGTGGGGCCCATGGCTGGGCAGGGCTGTGGGGAGCTGGAGCCCGGCCCTGCTGCTGTATGGCTGGGGCAGGGGCTGACGGCCCCAGGGGGGCTGGCATGGGGTCCTGCGCTGTGGGCAGGGTGGAGGGAGCTCCAGGAGGCTGAAATGAATGCAGATGACACCAAGTTGGGTGGCAGTGTTGATCTGCTGGAGGGCAGGAAGGCTCTGCTGAGGGATCTGGACAGGCTGGATCGAAGGGCCGAGGCCAACTGTATGAGGTTCAACAAGGCCAAATGCTGGGTCCTGCACTTTGGTCACAACAACCCCATGCAACGCTACAGGCTTGGGGAAGAGTGGCTGGAAAGCTGCCCTGCAGAAAAGGACCTGGGGGGGTTGTTCGACAGCTGGCTGAACATGAGCCAGCAGTGTGCCCAGGTGGCCAAGAAGGCCAACGGCATCCTGGCTTGTATCAGGTACGGTGTGGCCAGCAGGAGCAGGGAGGTGATCGTGCCCCTGTACTCAGCACTGGTGAGTCTGCACCTGGAGTACTGTGTTCAGTTTTGGGCCCGTCACTACAAGAAGGGCATTGAGGTGCTGGAGCGTGTCCAGAGAAGGGCAACGAGGCTGGTGAGGGGTCTGGAGAACAAGTCTTATGAGGAGCGGGTGAGGGAACCGGGGCTGTTTAGTCTGGAGAAGAGGAGGCTGAGGGGAGGACCTTATTCCTCTCTACAACTACCTGAAAGGAGGTTGTAGTGAGGCAGGTGTTGGTCTCTTCTCCCAGGTAACTAGTGATAGGACAAGAAGCAATGGCCTCAAGTTGTGTCAGGGGAGGTTTAGATTGGATATTAAGAAAAATTTCTTTACTGAAGGAGTGGTCAGACATTGGAATAGGGTGCCCAGTGAGGTGGTTGAGTCACGTCTAACCACAGACAGAGGATCCTATACCTTTTTTCTTACCTCCAAATAAGAAAGAAAATTGGAGGAGTTTTTGTCTCTCCTTGGGTATCCTGAGTTCATTAAAGTAACTAATTGAGATGTTTTCAAGCAGTGAGACACTTGGACAGCATTTCAAACATTTCCTTATTTCAGTCACTGTCTCCTATGTAGTCTATATTCATATAGATCAGATTATTGATTTCCTGCTGTATACATAACTTTTTTTTTTTTTTTTTGTGGAATAGGTTATATCCCACAAATATTTTTGTTCTTTAAATCCTCAGCACAGCTGTTTTTATTATGCACATGCAATTTTAGGGGAAGACACCAGACATTGTACTTTATTCTGAAGTCAGTGTTTGCTTTCATGGTAAAGTTGCTTCAGAAGAAAGTTTTTTCTCTGGTTTCTCTAGATTGGGGAATTGTTCAGTTAGGTGACATACTGGTAAATCACACAGCAGCTGTGTTGTATTTAGTTTTTGAGATACTGTGCCAAAACCTGAGCAAGAGCTGCAGGGTTTGGGCTGCAAAAGTGCTGCAGTTAGCACATTTAAATTCTAGGTGAAAATCAGAGCAAGTATATTTAGGTTTTGGTTGTTTGCTGATGTTTTCTTATTGATTCTGCTTTCTCTTGTATGTGATTAAGAAAACAGGGAGGATCGGGGCAGTGAAGCAGGTAAAATCTGAAGCAATAGCCCTGCTTCAGTTCTGCAGAGCTAAATGCAGGATGGGCAACACCAGCTGACATGGCAGCAGAGGGGTGGAACAAGACTGAGAGAAGAACACAACTTTTACATACTTCAATAACAACCTGAGGCTAAATTCCACACATAATGATCTAACACTCAGAAAAGGTTTTCTGGCTAGAAAGACTTGTGTACTTGGTTAGTGTTTGGTATCAGGGGCACTGCTGATGGCATAGACTCGGGTGGGTTTGTTGGGACGCTGGTGCAGTCTGGGTGCAGGTCAAGGGAAGTTTTGCGGGTCTGTAGGGAGCAGAGGGGTGAGACTCCTAAGACGCTGGGGCAGGTGCTGCTTGTGTGCACGTGTGGAGAAGTGTGAAGGAGGGGCTTGAGGGGTGGTAGGGTACCGCTGTGCAGGAGCCAAAGGGCAGTCATGGGCAAGAAAGACTCCAGCTGGAGAATTTATTGCCAATTAATGTAAACATTTAATTACTGATTTGGGTAATGAGAGAGAAGACAAACATTGAAAGACTTTGGGAAAACACCTTTCCTTCCCTTTTCTGAGGCCTAACTTCACTCCAGACACCTCTCCTATCTTCCTTGTCTTCACTCCCCTTGTTATCAGTGTGGGTTACTCCCAGTCGCTTTTGTGAGGTGATGGGTAGCACAGGCAGTTACATTTGATGTGTAGCACTTTCCTCCTGCTGCTCCTTACTTCTTTTCTTCTCCTGCTTCTTTCTTCTTACGTTTTTCCTCTGCTCTGTGCTAGTCTTATCCATGCGGCTGCAGCATATTGCTGGGTCATGTAAATCTTGTCCGTCGGAACTCCCAGGTCCTTCACTGCAAAACTGTTTTTTAGCTGGTCAGTTGCCAGTGCATGCTGATGCGTAGTTATTCTTCCCTGGTGCAGGACTTCACGTTCCCTTTTGTTGAACTTCATGGGTTCTTCTCTTGCCTTTTTCTCCAACCTGTTGAGGTCCCTCTGAATGGCAGCCCAACTACCATGTGTATCAGCCACTCCTCCTGGTTTTATGTCATATTTGAACTTGTTGAGGATGCACTCTGTCCCATCATCCAGATCATTAATGAAGTGGCTGAACAGTCTTAGACCCAGTGTCAGCCCCTGGGCATACCCCTAGTAACTCGCCTCCACCCGGACTTCGTGCCTGTCATCAAAAACCTCTGAGCCTTGCAGTTCATAGAATCATGGAGCGGCTGAAGCTGGGAAAGGACCTCTGGAGGCCATCTGGTCCAACCCCGCTGCTCAAGCAGGGCCACCTAGAGCCAGTTGCCCAGGACCATCTGCAGATGGCTTTTGAATATCCTCAAGGATGGAGACTCCACAGGCTCTCTGGGCAACCTGTGCCAGGGCTTGGTCACCCTCACAGTGAAACAGTGTTTCCCGATATCCAGACCTCCCATGTTTCAGCATGTGTCAGTTTCCTCTGGTCCTGGCACTGGGCAATCACTGAAATGAGCTTGGTTCCCTCTTCCTTACAGCGTCCCTTCAGATATGTGTATACATTGATGAGATCTGCCCTTCTCCCCAACCCGAGCCTTCTCTTCTCCAGGCTCCAGAGTCCCAGTCTAGGCTAAACCGCCCCAGATATACATAGTAGTGATACCAGAAAAAGTTCTTGTATTACCAGATGTGTCATGGTTCATCAAAGAATGACACAATAAAAAGTGTATTTTGTACCAAAAGGAGTGCAAGCCTTGCGTTTTGAGCCTGTGCATTGGAAATGGCTCAACTTCTTCATCCTACAAGCAACATGACCATCTTGGGCTTATTACTCTGAGTCCTATAAAGATTTTTCAATATAACCATACTGCTCAGCTTCTCAAATCAGACTCTGCAATCATTCTTGTCATTTGCTGAATAAACCTTAGTTCACCAGTCCTTGCTAGAAGTCCAGATCCTGCATCCAGCATTATTAAGCGTTCATGGAGTCAAGTACCAGAGCTGTATGCCACTGTCTCACAGGGAGGCCAACTGCACTAGGAAGTGGTATGCAAATCTGTGATAACTCTCTGGGACAGCAGATCTTACAGCTGTGCTACTGCTGTATATAAACTCCTTTGTGAAATAAAAATAAAATCTTATGAATTGCAGTCATTTGAAAAATAATGGAAATGATAAATATTGAGGCAACATTATTACTCTAACAGAATAAATTCTGTTGTCTGAGAAGGGAAAACCTAACAGATATCACAATTCACACTGATTTGCATGGATGTGGCTGTTTCGTCTCCTATGGTGAAATTCCTGCCAGTGTAAGAGAGCAGCCCTTCACCAGCACCTCCAGTTTACAAGAGCAGCAAATTTGTGTCTGTTTTGAGTGGGAAGTAGTTTGTGGAAGTACCAGCAGGTATTTTTGACATTATGTGAGTAAGGAAGTGTAAGTTATGAAGACCTATGAAAACATAACAGTTGCTAAAAAAAAAACCCTGTACCAATTTGTGGGTTAGTGGTAGTCAAGTGTATAAATGGAGTTAACAGCTAGTAGGAACCTAGAGGTGCATGAAGAAGAATAACTTCTTGGTGCTTACTTGACAAATTAGTGGTAAACTCCAGATTCATTTCTTAGTTTAATGTTTCCTGGCCAGTGAGATGTGTACCTTCACCAGTATATTGAAATATTTTTTTAATTGTGATTTCATGGTGTTTGTGTGCTGTTTAGCTGCACAATATTTCTGCAGTTCCTTCCAGCATTCGTGGACCACCTGAACAGGAAACTTTTTAGAATCCAAACAATGTCATAGTGGCTGAGTGGGAATTCTTGCTGTGGAAAAAAACATACTACTTCCACAGGAAATTCCCAATCATCCATTCCCATGGCTGCTTTGCTGCGCTTATTGCTACACAGCCTTTATGGATGGCCATAAATGGTTGCTGTTCCAAACCTAACTTTTATTCAAATTACTGATTTTTCAGCACTCATAAATCATTGTGCTGTCACTGGCAGGCACGTTTGTATCCTGCATCTAGTAAGCTTTTGTCTCAGAGCGGCATTATATTGCTGCTGACCTTTAACACTTCTGTTAGCCATAGAATGATGCTAAACTTAGGTAATAATGGAGAGAAGATTAATACTGAGACACTATTTGGCTCTGTTTCAAGTTGCATTGCTTCTTGGCAGAACAAAAGTGTTTTAAAATCAGCTCAGTCGGCAAGTCTTGCATTCACTTCATAAGAAGTTATTCGGTGACGGATGTCATACTGGGCTGAGCAGAATAACAACAGTGTAGCCAGCAGGTTGAGGGAAGGGTTTCTTCCCCTGTCTGGCACTTTAGAGGCTGCTGCTGGAGCACTGTACCCAGTTTTGGCCTCCCCATTACCAGAGAGACATTGACATACTGGAATGCGTCCAGAAGAGAGCCAACAGGAAGCTTATAGGGCTGGACAACGTGACATATGAGGAGGGGTTGAGAGAACCAGCTGGGTTTGTTCAACATTTAGAAGAGCCGGTGATGGTGGTGCTGCTTTCTGTAACTCCCTGAACAGCAAGGTGTAGAGAAATGGAGCCAGAATCTTCTCAGAGATGTACAGCGGAAGGATGAGGGGCAACAAACACAAGTCAGAACATGGAAAATGCTGACTCTGCAAGGGGAGAAAAACCCATGGCAGAGGTGAAACACTGGAGCAGGTTGCCCAGGGTAGGAGAATAAACATGCACCAGATCCCAGTCATGTTGCTTAATGTCTGAGTGGTAGTCACTTGGATCATACCACAAAGAAATTTTATATAGAGGAGGCTTCTGAAAAACAAACGCAATGGTCTCAGAAGTGTGCAGTCAGTATAGAAAATTGTGGAAACTGGAAAAACTTATGGTCAAAAGATATTAGTTCTGGACACCAGAAGCTTCTGGAGGAACATCAGCCAAGGAGGAAAGCTGTGATTATTGATAGGCTGAGATCCTTCTACCCCCAGTGTAACCTAGTTTTGTAGTGTCACATACGAACAAATCGGGAAAAGAAATCTGAAGAAACTTTGAAGTTTAGTCACTATGGCTTGACTGCAAGATCTAGATGTTTAGGCAAAACACAAGTAGGAGTAAACATAATACTAAATCTTTTCACATTCTACTGTATAAAATTAGTTTTGTATTTCCAGCTTAAATCTTCATTTTTGTAAGTAAATTGTCAGTTTTTAAAGTGGCATATCAAAATGGTTGTGTTATGGAAAGAAAATCCTGGAAGACAGAGGAGCTGAATGAAGAAGTTTATCTCTTTAAAAAAAAAAAGTTGTACTTCCTTGTTAAATTAATTTTTCCTGGAAGAAATTTGTACTGATATAGTTGACATTTTATAGCTCACTGGGGGCAAATGATGTGAATATATTGATAAAATCATATATGTTATTATGGTAGGTAGAAGTGAAAGAGAAGGTTAAAAAAAACTGAAGAGCAAATTATAATGTTTTATTTAAAGTATTCTATAAACTTTTAACATTAATGTGCAACCCTTTTATGGTTCAAGAACTAAGTATATTTGGGAAGGAATCTGTGTGTTGTTCTTTAGTTCATAGATTTTTCAGTAGTGATTTTCTATTTTGTTTCTAATGTTTTCTGTTCTTCTCCTGCCTTCCCAAAGAAGAAAAGTATATTAGGAACACGCTATAAAATAGCAACATTTCTGCCTCCAAATAACTACTGCAACTCCATGGTAATATGTTTGCTCTTTTTCACGTCCATAGCTAAAATTAATGGCTGATAGTTCAAGTAGGGTTAGACTGCCAGTCCATATTTCATTTAAGTATTTAATGGTCAGTGAAATTAATGGAATTATGGTGATTTATGTCAGCTGATTATCTAACCTTGTGTCATGTTGTTTCATGGTTAAAGCACATGGCTTGGACTGTGGAGCTTTGGCTTTTTCCCTGTTTGGACAAATGAACAGAGAACATCAGAACACACAAATCATAGTTTGTTGTGTCATGTTGTTTCATGGTTAAAGCACATGGCTTGGACTGTGGAGCTTTGGCTTTTTCCCTGTTTGGACAAATGAACAGAGAACATCAGAACACACAAATCATAGTTTGTTTATGAAATAACTTGCTATAAAATAGCAAGTTGCCACTGTGGTAAACTTACATTCAGATTTTTTTAAGAAAACTGCTTTTACGAATTGAATGGTTTCAGTTCTTCATGTAAAAACCTTCCAGCAAATGAATGCTGTAATACTCTGCTGTACTTGTTCATGCTTTCTGGTCATGTCCAGTCTTACTTTGCTTTTGTGGTAATAACCTCCAAGATTTTTAAGGATTCACTTTGGCGGAAGCTGCATCTTCTGACAGTAACAATCCTACATAAGGAAGAATATGTTTAGATTTGTCTCTGTAGTAGTTATCATTCTTTCAGCATCTCAATAAAGAAAATGCGTCAACCATAATAAAATTGAAATTAATTTCTCGGTTTAGTTTAAAGTTTATCTCTTCTTGATTGATAGGTCTTACTAGAACCCCTAATTCAGAACAGTTTCAAAATATTACTCTCTCCGCTTCTGCAGGGCTGGATATACAAAATATCTGCGTAGGGTATCATCAACATTAAATCTCTGGAGTATAATAGCAGTTTGTTCTGTACTTTCAACTTTAACCAATGAACTCAGTGTCTCAGCTGTTTTTTATTATCTATGCAAGTTGTTGCATGGCAAAAGAAACAAGGAGAAAAAAAGCAGCTTAGCTGCCATGTACCTTATAGCACATCATCACTTGAACAGTCTGTATTTACTCTTGCTTTGGCAGAGACAAAGAGATGCAGTGTGGGTATCGGTTACTTAAAACAAAGTGGAAATCTTGAGACCTGTCAAATGCTGCTTCTTTTGTGCTGGTATTGCCAGTGTGACTTGTGTTCTGCTTACATGTATGCATATCTTGCTTCTGGACATCTGCTTTATGTTACCCCTCCTTGCCTGCTCCCCACCACCCACTCTCTCAAACACATTTGTGAGCATAAAAAATAATTTCTGACAAAGTAGGAATTAAGGAGATTTTTTTTTTCTTGGGCTTTCAACTGATTGATATTTGAGGCTCCTGTATCACTTCATCTAGCAATTAAAGCAAGATAGATTTTTTAAACCTAATTATTAGCCTTGCTTAATTTAAGATTAATTTAACATTTTCAGCAAATACTAACAGTACCTTACACTACACATGCAATGGCTAGAGACATTACTGATCAACGTTACACATCAAAAAAGATGAAAAAAAATCTTCTAAGTCATTGTATAACAGTAAGAATATTAAAATGCTTGAGAAAAATTCAGCTTTTTGAATAGCAAAACAAAGATTTTGTTAAATAGAATAGTCAATGTATTAGCCTCTGAGTAACAGTAGTGAGTCTTTGCACTTTGAGGGACAAAAGTTCCTCACTTAGAAGCAATAAAATTACCCCTTGTGTCCAAGGTATTTCCAGGTGAGTGAGAGTGCTTTCAAGTGGGTCTACATCTCGTGTCCTTGCCAGGTATAAAGCATGGCTGTGAAAGTCATATACAGATGTGTCTGTCTAGTAGCCTGTACCAGCTGGTGAATCTGATATTCTTTCCACCTTCTAAATACTGCAGAATAGTTGGGCATGTTTATATAACAGTACAACCACCAGTGCTGGAAACTGATTGATTAGTAACTGTCCTCTGGTTAATTATAAGCAAACAAATATGCTATTGTCTTTAGAGAACTCACTGTACATCAGCTAACATTTCTCCTGAAAGCCCATGATTAGGTTCTTATTATTAGAAGATTGTTTTTCTTTTCACTCTAAAGTAAATCAATGGGAAATTCATTATGCTTTCCTTCATATCAAGTTTTATTTTACTGTCTATTATCCAAAAGTCAAAGAAGTGGTTGCATTATTTTTCTGTCACTGTTTCTACATAAAGCCCTGCTCCTCAATCTCTGTTTGGTTGTTCTGCAGAGCTCCCATCAGCAGATCAAAAAAGGTGCTTTAATTGGTCAGGTGTGGTTGCTTTCCCATGGAGAATCCAGAGTGATACAAATCTGGCTAGCAACATGAAAGACCTTGTATACTCTGAAGTTAATTTGTTTTCTTTCTCACAAAGATGTAGGAGTTTTTTGAGATTAATTGTATAAATCGTATTCAGCTTATTTCGGCTTGCACAGTTCATAATTAGTTTTGTTTCAGTTTCCTATCAGCTTTTAAAAAGGTTGCTAAACATCTAGTGTGAAGAAGCTGTTATCGGACATCCTCTAGAAATTGGAGTAATTGTCTGCAGCTGCTCATTCTGTCATTCTGCTTAGATACTACATATGTTTAAATAGCTTTCATCAAGGTACACAAAGCTGGTGTTGAACCTCATGGAGAGTATTTTTACTTTGTCATGCTGGCTTCACGTAAGGTCAGGTTCTTCCTGAACTAACTTGAGTTTCCTGAGGAGATCTTGCCGTGCATTTGTGTTAGTTCATGTTCTTTTAATACCAATCTAAATTCAAAAGGTATGTGAACTAACTGCACTCCTGTTTTGAGGTTCTGGAGATGTGCTGGCTCATGCTAGATATCCTTCTGAAGAACAACCGTCTGTAGTGATCGCTTGCCATTATAAGACTTACGTGGCTTCTTGATGCAGGATTTCTTAAAGGTACCATAGATTCTTATAGGGAAAGTCAAATACACTCCTTTAAGTGAATTGTTAATCACTCCTTTTCAGAAGAGTCATAATCTATATGTATCCTTTTAGATTTATTTTTGGGTGAATCAGATTTGGATCACGCAGTAGTTCTTTACATGCTAATTAAAGCTGAATGTTATGGATTATTTTGCTACAGATGTTTGCTGTGTCCCTTGTGCTGGTGGGAATAAAATTGCTGAAAGCCTTGCAGACAGATACGCACCATTATTGGAGGTGGAAAAACTGTGTGGCAAAGTCCAATGCATTCATACTTGGAAAGTAATATTGTAGCAGTTTGAGGTAAAAAGTCTGGGTTTGGGTGGGGACCAGCTGGCATTCAGAATACCTGCAGAAATCTTTTGATTATACGAGCTCACTGTAAACACATGATGTTGATGATTACATTACATTGCCTCCACAGACTTACGGTGCTTGGGGCCATTTAAATGTCTTTGTGGCTCAAGTACCTCCATCTTCCTTCAAACATGCCATAAAGGAAGATTACGGAACTGATTATTTTGGTCCATTCTGTACAAATAAGGACTTGTGTTTCAAACCTGTGGCTGCAAAGCTGGTTTAGTGTAAACTCTGTGGTGGATGAGCAGATAGCAATGAGTCAAAAGTGAACTGCTCGATTTACTCACCCCCCAACACTTGCTTCACAACAGTTCACAGCTAGTCCCTTACTTACTAACCTTTTCACTGCTCAGTATGGTATTAGAGCCACCTGTAAAGAAACCGTTTTTATTCAGATGAACTTTTTTAGTATTGCTTCCTAATCACATTTTTGTGGGTCTCTTAAGAATTCTTACCTTTTTTTTTTCATTCTGGTAGTGAAGATTGCTATAGCAAAACGGCTAGTTTTAGCTTTTATAGCCATTTCTGCATTGCATTTACACACATTAGAGTGGGAGAAATTGTTGCATTATCTATACTACCTGGAGAAAAGGGACCCCCAGTAATATTTTCTACAAGGGGAGTAGAAATGACTGGCTTGTGTTTGTCCCTGGTTTTTGTACTTTGGGAAAACTAACTTTGGAGAGAGAAAAGTCGTGAGTGTTGGTGAGCAGCCTGCAAAGTAAGCTATGCCATCTATTGATACAGCTTCAGAAACATATTTCAGCTTTTTCTGAAGACAATTTCAAATTCCCAGCTGGACTGAAGAGTCCTTTCCAGGGCTGTGATTCAAGACAGTGTGCCCTGTGGAATGTTTGATTTCATTCATATGTGATATTGGAGCTGTCTTGCGCTGATAGCCATCTTCCATAGCAATACAAAAATGAATCCATGTAGTTTTCCCATGGACTACACAAGTGTCATGGCAGACCGTTGAAGTTTAATTACTACAATCTGTGATGCATAAGGGTTTTAATATCTGGAAACTTGTTTCAGGTCTTCGGATAGGACCACAGAAATGATTAAGGGAATGGAGGATCTTAAATATGAGGAGAGGCTGAGACAGCAGGGGCTGTTGAGCCTGGAGAAGAGAAGGTTCATGGGAAATCTTACCAATGTTTCCAAATGCTTGGTGGAAGGGAATGAAGAAGAGGCAGCCAGACTTCTCAGTAGTGCCTGCTAACAGGACAAGGAGCAATGGGCATGCATTAAACCCCATGAAATTCTGTTTGAACACAAGAGAAGACTTTTTCTTTACTGTAGAGCACTGGTCAAACAGTGGCACAGCCTTCCCAGGGAGGCTGTGGAGTCTCCATCTATGGAGATACTCAAAACCTGGCTGGACAACCTGTCCTGTTGCCCTGGCAGCCTGCTGTAGGTGACCCTGCTTCAGCAGGGGGGTTGGAGTAGATGATCTTGAGAGGTCCTATCCATCATCAATGATGTGGTTTTGTGAACAGGCCAAAAATTGTGTGGTGCTGTATTTCCCAACAGGACTCTTTAAATATAAAGAGTTCAAACTTGGGCCTCAAGTCCCCTTGGATGGAAGAAGTTCTCACTGCGTTCCAAAATTATAGCATCCCATGGGAACAGTCTGATTTTTGCAGTTTCTCCAAACCTGTGGCTTTCTCCATAAGGAGCAAGACTTGATGTCTCTCACGTGCTAGCATAATCAATATACTGTTTTACATAACTTGTGTCTATTTAAGACAGGTAGTGCTATCTGCTAGTCAGATTCACTGATACATCACATTGTAAAATCTGCTCTTTAGTTGCTTACAACATTTTTTTTGGGCTGAAAGTTTTCATCTTGTGTGTATACTCTACCTTTCTTTGCTTTATTCTCTTTTTCCAGTTGTGATGTAGAGAAAACTACAATTGGAACAATTCAACTTTTTCCTGAAACTAGAGTGGAAAGAGTAATTTGCCCTTGTCTTTAGTACTTCAAGCAGGTTGTCAGGAAAATTGGCAAAGCTTGTATGCATGTCTGTTTCCCATAGATTGTGTCTGGTACTTCGAACTACTCTCCTTATCATTGCACATCTGCTGTGGGCTTTGCTGGGTTCAGTGGCCTTAAGCGAGTCATAGAAATCTCTTCAGTGTTGTCAGTTATGCTTTTGCTGGCCCAAATAGCTGGAGCTGCCTGCCTGAAAGAATGAGCAAGAATCAGTTGTGTGAGGGCAGCAGGAGTCTAAACTGGGGCAAGGATCTCTTTGGCTTTAAGGTCTCCTGGCTATGAGATGACAAACCCTTGAAGGCAAGGGATTCTTTCTGCTATAGATGGGGAAGAAAAAGACAGTAAGCTGCTGCTCCTGCCTCTTTCAGCCTTCACCTAAGTCTGTGAGCGTGCATGTTGTGACAACTAATGGCACAGGGCTGAAGCCAAGAACAAAGGCGAATGTCTGAAATCAGAAACTGTAGTCGTCTCTTGTTTCTGCACTCCCAAAGGAAAGAGAGGGAGCCTGCTGACAGGGGAGTTAACTAGTTAGAGGCATATGGCTATGGCCACCTGAGAAAGGTCACCTGCATGTGTTTAGGGGTGGGAAAACAGTAGATGGGTGTTCTGCCTCAGTGGTTTCAGATCCATTTGCTGGTTATCACTTGAGAAAATTTCTGCCATCATGGGGTTCAGTGGAGGATCACTCGTTTTCTTTTTTTTTTTCCTTTCCACCATAGCATCAGCTTTGTTGGTGCTAGTGCCAGCAACTGTGAAGAACTTCATCTCCTCCATAGGATTAAGGCAGATGACACAGAGCTTTGGGGCTTCAGTTCTGTGCCTCACTGGTGAAGCCCACCTGAGCAGGTGAGAAAGTTTCTAGCTAATCATCAGACAGGTTGCCTATTTTAGGCAGGCTAAGGTAGCAAGCTTCAACCATTGGACTGTGATGGCTTTTCTGCCTCAGTCTGTTTTGAACCCATCGATGCATTTGAACCAGATTTGGCAAAGGAGTGAGGTCCTCAAAAACATGAAGTTCTGATTTTAATGAAAATCAGGGGTTATTTTTGGAACAGTGGTCCCAAACTAGTGTCCCACAGAGGGAAGAGCTACACTGAGGTCAGTATGCAAGCTTGCAGGCTAGTCTGCACATGGACAAATGGCCAAGCAGGATACGGGTACCAGAACCAGTCCCAGCAACTGCTGCTTCTTGACCAGGTTTTATGCGAGGGAGCTGTGTGTGTTTGGGAAGGGGGGGATGCAGGAAAGTAGGACACATTCAAAGAAACAGGATTTTTTATTTTGGCTCTGTGAGAAACATCTTGTGGGAACTGTATTCTCTATTTCTCGGAAGATGCCCGAGGCAGACAGCTAGATGATGTCTAGTTACTGGAACACGAATGTCTTTGCTTGTTCTCTCCCAGTAAGGGCTCTTCTCACTGCCTCAGCTTGTACTGCGGCAGTAGAAGAGTTTTATACCCTGGTTTCCATTTCATTCCTTCCTTTTAGGATGCTGCAGGTTTAGAAAAATACTTTGATAAGGAATCTTGAAGTTGAATACTTGCATTTTCTTTCCAGTCACAGATCAAAGAGATAGCCAGAGAAACGTTCAGCTTTTAACAGTAGTCTCAAAATTTAAGTGGTAGCATCCTGATGTATTTCAGCCTTCAAGAAATCCATTCCTCTTGTACTGAGTAGTTCTACACTTTTTGTTAACTGTTTGAAAAGGTTACTGAATTCTTTTTTTACTCTTTTAATGAAGCATGCAAGTCTGAACTTTCAGTGCAGACAGGAAAACTGTATAACCTGGAGATTTTCGGAGAATAATAGAATAGTTTGGGTTGGCAGGGACCTCTAAACGTCATCTAGCCCAACCCCCCTGCAATGATCAAGGACATCTACCACTACATCAGGTTGCTCAGAGCCCTGTCCAACCTGACCTAGAATGTTTCCAGGGATGGGGCATCTACTACCTCTCTGGGCAACCTGGTCCAGTGTTTCACCACCCTCATTGTAAAAAATGTCTTCCTTATATCCAGTCTAAATCTACCCTCTTTTAGTTTAAAACCATTACCCCTTGTCCTTTTGCTACAGGCCATGCTAAAAAGTCTGTCCCATCTTTCTCACAGGCCCCCCTTAAAGTACTGAAAAGCCCCAATAAGTTTTTCCCTGGAGCCTTCTCCAGGCTGAACAGCCCCGACTCTCTCAGCCTTTCCTCACAGGAGAGGTGTTCCAGCCCTCGGATCATTTCTGTGGCTGTCCTCTGGACCTGCTCCGACAGGTCTGTGACTTTCCTGATTTTATAGCACCTTGTTTCAATAAAGAAAAAAAACTAATATACCCTTCTCTGAGGAACTTTCCTATAGCTGTTGTAGAATGTAGTGTTTGTAGCTGCTTAGCACATGCCCATGCTTAGCTGTGTACGTTTGTCCAGAGGGGTGTCGAAGGCAACGCACAGCAGTTGCAATACGCATTGTGATCTACGCCTCGTGGGAAGGTGTGGAAGGGGAACCTGAAATAGCTTTTTCTGATGATAATTAAACCAAAACAAACCCAACTGCCGCTTCCCTGGCCAGCCGGCTCGCTGGGACATTTTTATAATTCTTGTGCTCAGTTGCTGGAGATCTCCAATTAGCCTCAAACTGGAGCTCGCAGCTCGTGTGTGAAGCAGGCAGCTGCTGGCATGCAATCTTCCCTGAAGTTGTTTCCTTTCCTTTTTCCTGAGATTTAGCGGGGGGGGAGGGTTTGGAGTCACATGGACACAAAGCTTTTGATTAATGTCCAAGTCTGTGCTGCTGCGGCAGCTTTCCAGCCCCTCAGCTAAGAGGGCGAGCTGGGAACCAGCGACCGCTCGTTTCCTCCCGGCTCCGTCTCCCCTTCCTGACGGGAAAGCAGCGCGCACTGGGCTGGCTCCGCGCCTCCGGACCTGGGGCCGCCGGGGCTGGGTGAGGAGGGGCCGGGGCTGCTGCGGGGCTGGGGACCGGCCGGAGCCCGGCCCCGAGATGTAACTTGGCGGCGTCTTTTGTTGTCGTTGTCCCGCAGCGCAGCGCGGTGCCGGGGCGCCCAGGCGACGCTGCCCGCAGCCGGGGAAGGCGCCGGGCCGTGAGCGCCGCACCATGACAGAGGAAAGCAAAGGGGAAGGCAAGGGGGAGAGCGGGAAGGACTTGGAGAAGCAGCTTCGCCTGCGCGTCTGCGTCCTCAACGAGCTGCTGAAGACCGAGCGGGACTACGTGGGCACGCTGGAGTTCCTGGTGTCGGTGAGCCGAGCGGAGCGGGGGCCTCGCTCACCCCGGGGAAGGCGGCGGGCACCGCGGGGAGGGGAACGGAGCGCGCCGGGCCGGGCGGCGGGAGAGGGTTCGCCGGCCCGAGAGGTGCGGGGCGGCCGCTTTCGCTCGGAAGGGAGGGGGAGTAACAAGTTTTGAAATGGCTGGGGAGGGGTCGGGTGTTCTCCCCCCCGCAGCCGCACTGGTGACCTCGCTCCTCCGGGCGCGGAGGCCGAGGGGACGATGCGTTTGTGTTCGGGTCCGCCTTGGGCGTGAGGGCTCGGGTTCATCCCAGGGCGCCTTGCGGTGGCCGGTGGGACGGAGCGGGGCCGGGGGGTGCCGGCGTGCGGCAGCTGCTCGGCGTCGGAGCCACATGCGGCACTTGCTCCAGCCGTGCAGTGCCGGGGCCGGCCGGGAGGGCAGCGCGGCCCGGTGAGGGGGTGTTACTGCGGCCCCAGCGCCCTGCTGCGCCCGGCTGCCGCGGTCGGCGGGATGGTCGGTGCCAGCCCGCACCCTCTCAGAAAGCCCAAGTGGGAGATTGTCACAGAACAGATGCGGGCAGCGTCTTGTCTGCGCGTGGCCTCGGTGGCATCGCTTGAGGACCCGGCTGAGAGAAGCACGTCCAAACCAGCTGCTGAAGTCTGCGGAAGGTTTCGCAGTGCTTTTCCCCCCTCCCTTGTCCCACTGAAGGGGGGAAATCCTTCAAGCTGCAAACTTCCTGCTTGGCTGCCTGGAGACCTGTGAGCTTGCTGCTCACTATCAGGAGGGAGGAAATTCTCGACTTGGCTGTGACAGGGAGAATAAAAGCACAGACACTGGAGTGAAATAAGATCTACAGAGTATCTTATTTTCTCCATATGTTTATGCTCGGCAGAACCATGAAAAATGGTAAATGGTCCAATGTGTTTTCTATTTAAAAAAAAATGTACATTTGAGAAAGTGGCTGTGCGATGGTGTTTTACGTGTTTCCATTTAACAATCAGATTTTACCTATTGTAAAAAATATCTATCATAAGGGACTGTTCTTCAGTATGTTATCTTAAGCCCCAAATTCGGTGTATGTCAGAGTCTTAGGTCATTTCAGCAAATTTAAAGAATTTGTAATATCTTTAATTTTGGACTCTATAGTTTAAGACATAACAGATACTGGTGTCCAAGCAGTAAGTGCTCAGCTGCTTCTAAAGAGCAGATTTTGTACGTATTTCAAGTTGCATCCAACTATTGAATTCAGTAATAAGTCTTTTTCCAGTACGGATCAAGATGGTCCAAATAACTCATATGGAGAAAGGGAGAAGGGCTGGAGTTAAATACCTGGTTCTACACCAAGTTTTTCATATTCATGAATGGTTGTGAACAGGATTCAAGTGACAGTTCAAAGATGTAAATCTTTCACAGGGGAATGCCATGCGTTTTACTTGTACCTCAGTCTTGGTTTGAGGAAACAACTTCTGAGCTTTCCTTGGCCTAACTGCTAGGACTGCTGTTGAGAGCAGCTGTGATGGCAGATTTTACGAGGGAGACAACTCTGGAATAGGGCCAGTATGGAGACCGTCACATTTATTTTACCTAAGCCGTCAAAACCATCACTGTACTTGTTCCTACGGTTACTTCTTGATCTGGAGGCTAGATCCTCTTATTTAGGTGTCCTAAGCTTTCTTTTTCTTAACACCATTTTCCTAGGACTGGCTCGTCTGAGAGAGAGATGCTGTCCCAACTTACTTTGTTTTACACTGTGAGGTGGTCTTGGGGCACACAGCCTCGATTCCTGCTGGATGGAAGCACGTCCGGCTGCTAATGAGTGTGCAGTTCCTGGGACTAGACTAGAGCTAGTCTGAAGCAACTCTCCCACCAACAGCGTGGGGTCCCAGCACCGACTATTGCTCAGTCCAAACCCTTTCCTATTTTGCAGGACTTCTTGTTAAGGTAGAAGCAGCCCAAGGGGTTGAAGTTCCAATAGAAGTTGAAGAGGTCTCCTCAAGACCGTCAGTAGAGCTCATTGTGGTAGAAGCCGTGTTTCCATTAGGACTGAAAAGCTGAAGTAATTTATAGTCTTTCTGATAGTTTGCATGAGGTACTTGCAGTTTTCACTGAGGTTAATAGGAACAGAGTATGCACTTAGATAAATGAAAAAAACCTGTGGTTTGAGGGTTGGAGCCTATTTCTTCTGAAGGTCACAGAATGTACTCTTCTTTGATGTGTATAGTTCATATGGAAAAGCACATTAGCACTTGTGTGGTAGTGGTGGGCAAGTGAGATGACTTTTCACTCACTTGGACTGAAATTTGTATTTTGTGTACATGTCCTTTTGAGGAGGCAGTTAAGGAGCAGAATAATTCAATCAGTTTTCTTTAATTGATTGCTGTTGTGTAGGAAAGGGACAATATCGAAGTGGGATTTGTGTGGAAGCATAATGTACGTCATGTCTCACCTAACTCATTTTCCTGAGTACTTCATGAGATCTTGTGAAGTGATAACACCTGCAATCCCTTCGCTGAGGCAAAATTACACTGTTGCAATGAGCAGTATATAATATAAATAGGCATGGTAGTGAAACGTGACTCTGATTGAGCTGAGTGGTGGGAGGAGGAGACCCCTCTAGCAGATGCGGCCATGTTGGGGAAGTGGCCCTTAGCCTGCTACAGCTTGTGGCTGGCTGGAGAATGGAGAGACTATAAGGAGGAAGTGAGTTTGCTCATCTGTGTCAACATGAAAAGTGCTTTGCTGGTTTCCCTACACTGGGAACATGTCTGTTATATGTTGGATTTATTTTGGTTCTTCAGTTTATGTTGGAATTAAAGAGCGTCTCACTGAGGACAAATTTCTGGTTGGTTATTTAAAGTATTTTTTTTCCCCTACTCCTCTGTGATTCTTCATCCTCCAGTTATCATCAGTCTAGTGAGAAGCAGCTTGATTTGTGTATTCTGTCAAAAGTCTACAAGGCTATTAAGTGCAAAGCAAAAGATTTAATATATTCATTACTTCATTAGATAGATGTAGCTGAGTAGTCATTCCCATGTGTGTTTTTTCACCTCTTCTTTTTGGCTTTACACTGTGTAAATACAGTGTATTGGTTTTAATCTGCAGTCATCACAGATGAAATCTCAGTGGAAAGGTCTGGTTGTATTAATATTATTCTTTTGGATCTCCTGAATCTTCCAGTAATAAACTATAGTATGTTGAGACATCAGTAATACTGAGCAATAACAATTTTGGGCCCATTTGAGTGAGGTATGTAAACATACGTGAGGCGGATAAACTTAAGTCCTCCGGTAGTCGCAACGATGTTGGAGGGAGGAGGCATGCACAGGAAATTATGAAGAAAAGCTTACATTTTTTCTTCAGACATTTCATTATAACGTTTGGAGTGTTGTTGCAATACTGGAGTTTTTGTTCTTGTTAGTATTTAGCATTTCTTAAAAGAAATATATCTAGTTATGGGAGAACTTACTCAAGGCACTAAAATGTTTTTGAAAACTGTATCTACAGATGGAGTTTATTATGAGCTACAGTATGAGATTTCGATTACAAACTATTGATACTTCACTGGCTAAATTGGCAATTGGGGTTTTTCTGCTGCTGGGTGATCTCTCTGGTGATCATATCTTACTATGGCGAAATCTTTGTTTTTCAGTGAAAGAGAAGCTGTACTTGCAAGGGCGGAGAGAATCTTCTTTTTTTTTTTTTTTTTACCAAAAATGTACTTTCTGGAGGGGAGAGAAAGCAAAAATTGGTGAATATTTACTCTGTCTAAAATAATTACGTGTCATCCAACTGTGTAACTGAATAAGTAATGTTAGCTTGAGGGTTCATGGTAAAGATGCTTCTTTAAAAAATTTTATCAATATGTACCTTATCTTTTTCATTCTTTGCAGCAAATGACAAAGCGTGTACATTTACTGTGCTCTGTGTAAACATAATGAAAATTTCATGTTTTGCTGTATAAGCACAATTCGCTAGGAAGAGTAAAACTACATAAATTTTTCCAAGATTCTCATTGGTCCACAATTTTATGCTGGGGAATTTATTTGACTTTTTAATGAATGTTTTAAAAAGTAAGGTTTTTTTTTTTTTTTTTTTATTCGCTTAATGTTTTGATGTAAGGTTTCATTTACTGTATAAATCAGGGTACTCACCTGAACCCTCAGTGTGGCTGTAGTAAAGAGACCAGTAAAACTGTGGGTAGAAGTTGCTGAGAAATTAAAAAGTATTAATATTGAAGGATTGCCATAAAGTGGCTGGCTTAATTTGTTACATTGTAACTTGATATAAGGCTTAGTTGTTATGATTGTGCTTTGCACTGACTGTTTGGCCAGTAAAAGCAAACTAAGCCATGAAGAACTTCAGGATGCAGATACACTGCAGGAAAGTAGGCTAAATACAATAGTAGGTAAATAGATATGTGTGTATACATATATAAAATATGTATAAATGTGTGTATATATATATTTGGGCAAGAAATTATATTTTGGAACAGAAATTGGAAATGTAATAAATCTGCTACACTTGGTACTTCAGGGGATAGCCATGGAAGTAGAGTTTATTTTTCTATGACAGAGATTGTTTTCCTGGTGCAGTTTCATGTTCTGACAAATTTGACGTTGATGGGAATAGAAGCAGATGTTAGCACTTGTGTAAGCCTTCCAAAACCCCATGGCCTCAGCTGGGGTGACTAGTTAGATCCTGAAGCAGCTGGGGAAAAAAAAAGAGCTAGTTTATTATGTAGACTATAGTACGGTTTACAGAGTCTCTTCGTGAATATATATACATTTCTGTCAATTAACTCTCAAATCTCAGTTTAATGCCATTAGATCCTGCTGTACTATCTTCTCTCTTCTCTTCTGCTTGCAGTGAAGTGGAAAAAGGGTTTGTTCTCTTTAAATGCGTACCCTGTTAAGGGAAGCTGAATCCTTGCTTTTCAGTGGGTATAAAGAGATTTTGTTTATAAGGTTTCTTGCCCAGCCTCCTCAGTGGCTCTGTGACTCCTCAGGATCTGTATTTCCCTGCCATGCTGAGCCTTTCCTTTCTCTTGGCTCAGTAGGTGTTTCTCTGATTGTTGAGCAGACTAATTAGTTGGATGAGTGATTAACAGTAATTGAGACCCCCAGGTAAACTTTAGTCAATTCAGTGTTACTATCCCTGACTAGCAATAGAGGATTTGTGTCCTGGATGGAAACTCCTCATGGCTATACTAGATGATGAAATGAGGTGTTTGGCCTTTCACAAAAGAACCACTTTTAAATGATCTTTTGTGGCTGTGATTTGACACAATAATGTGTGTGCCTTGTTCTTGTGTGTATGTGTATACATCATAGAATCATACAGTATCTCAAATTGGAAGGGACCCATAAGGATCATCAAGTCCAACTCCCTAAATATGTTACATATATCTCAATTACAGTAATGATTAGTGACTTCATAATGGTTTGCATAATTGCATTTATATTTTATAAAAGGGATTTAAATGAATGGAAGGGAAGGGTTTTAGCTGGCTGCATTTTTTGATAAGGTTATGTGATTTCCTTTTCAGGAAAAGAAAAACAACGTTCTATGGTTACTTCATCATAAAAAGGCAAAAGGAAGTGCAAACACAATTACCATAGAAAGTCAATATCTTTTCCATTCACTTCCAGTTTCTGCTGTTTTTAGCTTTGCTTCAGCATTACAAAAAAACTGAATGTGGTATTCTATTCTTACTTGACTTTGCTTGGCTGTATCAATAGCACCACCTGCGGCCTTCATCAGAGTAGGGGTAACTGCTTAAAAGCTGTTTATTTCTTTGTAACCCCTGCCCCCAGGGTTGAATGCTTGCTTTATGGAGTGGATTAGCAAGAAAGATTATTCACATCTCTACTAGCTGAACACAGAGTTCACGCAAGGTATGACAATGGCAAAAAGCAGAGGTTTTTCAGAAGAATTTTCAAGCATGTATCTTATTTTATTGGGAAGTGTAGGGAATTACACTGCACTAGACTCTAGAGAGATGCTTCATACTTTTCAATGTGTTTCCTCTTATTGCTCTCAGATGTGCTTAGATTATATGTTGAAAAGCTGCTCTTTAAGAAAAAAAGGTGGTTTGTTTAGCTGTTCAGTGAAAAGTCTAAAATATTGAAAGGAGAAATCTTTGTTTCATAGCATTTAAGAAACTTTTCTGTTCATAAGACTTACTGTAGACTAAAATGTATCATGCTGAAGACCATGATATGGTTAGAAGTGTTGTACAACTTCCTATTTGCATTTATAAATATCATTATATTTGCAGTGTTCCAGTTCTTCCTTTGCTCTGCCTTATAGGTCAGCCCTAACTCTCCTGCTGCATACATTTCACAAGTTTATAACGTGAGCTGGTAATTTAGAAGAGACTATTTGGAGAGGATGGTCAATCAATATGTCCAGACTGAAGTTACTCTATGCTACCTAACACTGTTGAATAGGATACTGTTTGCGGTCATTTCAAATATTTATGGAGATGTATTTTTCAGCCCTCTTCAGTAGTAATTTTTGTTACCGTTTTAAAACACCAAGTGCTTTGAAACTCTAAATTCCAAGGTTGGTTTGTATTTTTTTGGTAGGGTCAGCATGAAGAACAATTTTGTCAAAGCAGAGGAATTCAAATTTAGCAACAGTATTATGCTGTAGGAGGAGCTGAGAAGTTCTTCACATTGGAAACCAAAAGGAACTGTATTTTAGCCAAAATAAACAAATCCAGACTGGCTGTAGTTGACCTAAGATACTGGTGGGGCCAATGTGCCAGGCTGTAGAAGGCTATAACCATGTGTCTGTATGTTAAATATATGTCCCTGTTTGGAAAGGAATGGGGCGACCCATGAATCAATTACAGACTTGAATAAAATAATTTTTATTAATAATTAGAATAATTTAGGCTTTACATTTTTATATAAGTATCTTGAATAATTTCGTATACTTATGTACTAATGCTTGTTCTTTTTCAGGATTTCTGTTTAACTCTTTGCTTTAATACTGAACTGCATGTATATTGGTTCAATTTTCTGCTTTGCACTGAGCAAGATTGTCCCTATTTTTGGTGAACAGATTGTGTGTATTGGTGTGGGAATCAAGAGAGAGCTTAGGGACAGGCCGTTCAGGAGGAATATAAAGATGTGCAAGACTGGAGATAGCAAAGCCAAAGTGCAGCTGGCATTGAAATCAGGGATGTGGTGGGTAACAGAAAGGACTTCCGTGAACACCTTGGTAGGAAAAGGAAAGCTAAGGAAAATCTGTGCCTACAGCTCAGTGGGGCAGAGTGTCTTGTGAAAAGGGGACGTAGAAAAGGTTGAGGTACTCCATGCTTTTTCCCCTGGAGTTTTCCGTTAGGCCTCTTGAAGCTTACTTGCAGATTTTGTGAGAATTTGTCATTGCCTATAGTAGAAGGAGGCACAGTTGCAAAGTACCTAAGGCAATTGGATATACACAAGTCTGAGATGAGATGGGATGCATCTGAGGAGGCTGGCTGATGTAGGTGTGAGGACTGTCTGTCATCTTTCAATAGTCATGGTGATTGTGGGAAGTTCCTAATGACTGGAAAAACATATATGTCACACCTACCTTCAGGAAGGTCAAGCCAGAGGATCTGGGGAAGTACGAGCTCATCAGCCTCACCTCAGTCCTTGTGCAGGTGATGCAATGAATCATCTTCAAAACGATTTCCATGTAGCTGATGGGAAAGAAAGTGATTGGAAGCAGCCTCTGGTAATTTACCAGGGTGAATCATGCCTGATCAACCTGACTGCCTTCTATGAAGAGGTGACTGGCTCAGGGAACTTGGTGAGATCTATGGATATAGTTTACCTTGATTTAACCAAGTCTTTGGCATGGTCTGACATAGTATCGTTGCATCCAGGTCTCACCAGTTTGGACTGGATAAATAGACAACAAGGTGAGTGGGAAACTGGTGGATCTGTTAGACTCAAGGGACAGTTGCGAACACCACAAACTATAAGTGGTGGCCAGTTATGAGCGGTGCCCCTCAAGAACCAATACTGTATCATGTCTTCAGTAATGTCCTGAATGGTGGGGTAGGAAGGTGCACTTTCAGCAGAGGGATCTCGAGAGGCTGCAGTACTGACAATACTGATAGGAGCCTCATGAAGTTCGGTGAAGGCACACACGGTCCTGCACCTGGGATGGAATAACGCTATGCACCAGTACAGGCTGGGGGCCAGGAAGCAGCTTTACAGAAAGGGCTCTGGTAGTGCTTGTGCACAGGACTTGGAACATGAGTCAGCATTGCACCCTTGCAGTGCAGGAAACAGTCAGCATCCTGGGCTGTTTTACCAACAGTGTCTTCAGTAGGTGAAGGGAGGTGATTCTTTACCCTCTACTCTAGAGTTTTGAGACCTGTGTGACCCCAGCTTTGGGCTTCCTATTTCAAGAAATAAATTTATGTATTGGAGCAAGCCCAGTGGAAGGCCAGCAAGATGATGAGGGGCCTGGAGCATATTACTTGCAAGAAAAGGCTGAGAGTGCAAGGTTTCTTCAACTGTAAGAAGAGAAGTCTCAGTGAAATTTTTATTGTTGTCTGCATCTCCCTCATGGGTGAATATGGAGAAGATGGAGCCACGCTCCTCTCGGAGGTGCATAGAGGAAGAAGGCGAGGCAGTGGAGAATGGGGAATCCCAACTCAATGTGAGGGGAAAAAATATTGTTTACTGTGAGAATGATTGAAAACTGGAACAGGTTGCTGAGAGGCTGTGGAATTTCTGTGTTTTGTTCGAAGCTCAACTGGGCAAGACTGAGCAACCTATTGTAGCTGACACAGCTGTGCTCAAGTGGTTGGGCTAGTTGACCTCTGGAGGTCCCTTCCAACCTACACGACTCATGAATTTTGCAGTTTAGTGATATGATGGGGAAAAAGGCAGACTGTCTTGAAGTTTCAACTCTTCAGGGGAGCAGATTTCTCAGATTTGCACCTCTGCTTTGTTTCCTCTATCCTCTGAAATTGCAGTGCAAATGGCCAGGCTATACTGTTCAGCAAACAAATATGCAAAATCTAAGAGGAAACTCAGATATACAGGCATTTTTTCCACTGTATTATATTCGCACAGGAAACAGATAACCTGGCACTTGTGTAATATTTTCTACTCAGAGATCTCTCCGTGCATTACTGTCATTAATAAATCAGATTTGAGGAGTTCTACAAATGGGAAACTTAGAGACAGATCTTGTTTTTTGGGTCCCAATCGAAGTTTGTGGCAGAGCCAGAAATATGATCTGATGTTGTGATTCCCAGTTTAGTACTCTGACAGCAAAGCAGTCCTTTCCCTTTATATGTAATTGATGCTAGAAGAATGGTTGTCTACTTAAACTGTCTGAGAAACCACAAAGATAATTCTTCAAAGCCAGCTTAATTTTGTGCAAGCTTTATTGCTCCTGTGATTCTCTCCTAAACTGATCACAGATGAATTTATCCTGTTGTAGGGACAGAACTGAGATATTAGGGGTTGACACTTTAAGTCCCATGAGACTTCGTGATTTTGGCAGCCTGGCTACCAAGTCATCTGGCATACCTCATGAGCTTTCAAGTTCAAGGCTGAAGAGCATGAATTTAGTGTAGGGGAAAGGGTAGGATAAACAGCTAGAACTGAAGAGCAGTGGAGAGAACTGTAATAAGAAGTAGGAGGGTGACTTTCTTCATTTCAATGTCATTTGTGTGATGCAGCCCCCCTGACAAATAGGTGATATATTGATGAATGGAGCAGAGCAAGTAATCTACTCCTTGACCTTCCTAGGGAAGTTTTGTATGCATTCACTTCAAAATGAAATTTGGCTGTAGCTGCTGATATTTACACCTGAAGTTTAAATACATTGTATGTATTGATATGTTTGCTTGCTAAATACAGATTTGCCTATTGTAACAGCTAGAGCAAGTGACCAGTATCAATCAATAAATTAATTTCTATTAAATAAGTTTTTTTTTTATATTTTGCCCTGTGAAATATACTGTTAATTTCTCATGCTGTTTAAATGGAGTCATTCGTAGAGAGATGGATGGATGTGTTCCTACATGTTGACTCAACAATCCCAGCCTCCTTGTTCCAATATCAAACATGATGTGACAGAGGAGCATCAGATGAGACAGAGCGCTCTTAGACAAGTCTGGGAAAATAACTTGTTGCCCTACCAGGTATCCATGTTAGTAACGTATTATAGGTGATCTCAACAGGAGTGTGGTAAGCTGAGTTGCTTGAGGTGTGTGCATGGTGTCTTCTGTAATATTTAAAGATCAGGTGTTAAGAGCTCCATCAGGGCTATGAATCAATTTGAATAGCGTGGATTAGGGAAGAGCAATCAGCTGGCAGGCTGAATAGAAAAGAAGAAATAGGCTGCAAACGTGGAGACTGTCAAGGCAAGGAAGAGTTATCCATGAGATTTATGCAGGATATCCTCACTGAAGCTGGTTAGGTATGAGCTGGGCCATGGGAAATTCCCTGTACTTGGGACTTACACCTCTTGGTAGATAATGAGGATATTTTTATTTGCATTACAAAAAGCAATTAAGAAAATACATTGGGTAATAGCTGGTTGCTTAAAAGATGGCCAGATCTATATCTATATTTGTGTCCTCACTGCCCCTCACCCCCAAAAGCCTGACAGTGCAAAACATGATGAATGCGTATCTGAAACAAAGCTGGTTTTATGTTACTACTCAGCTAGAAATTCCAGATTTGGAATTAACTTAAATACTGATTACTTAGTAATGGCACAAAAGTAGAGCAACCCCTGAAATAATTAACTAGTTTGTATTTTCTGTAATGAAAGATACCATAAGAATCATCAGCTTCCCACTTTGTGCTACTGAAATAAGCTAGAATGTGCTAAATACAAATTGGAAGTATGGTAAGCAAGATTTCTCTCCCCCAGCCTTTAACAGACTTTCAGGATGTTCCCAGCTTCTTCTGTAAAGTTAATTGGCCATGTTTTTACTTCTTAAGCTGTCCTGTGACATTTTGAAAAAAATTGGACACTAAAAGCACAAAGCTATAAAGTTGAAATGGTGTACTGTATAACAAAGTGATTGATCTCTGGGATGCTATGAATTTGTGTAACAAGGCTGGAAAATCACTTCATTTTATTGCTTAGTATGTGCTAAATTACCTTACCCGAGGAATTCAAGCATATGGTGTATCCAGATGCCTAGCAGAAATAGCATATGACAGGATGCTTTGAGACAACATCCTCGGATTCTGTTGTGTAAGCGTGGTAAAGGGACTTTGCTTTAAGAGTCACAGAGGCATTTGAGACTTAAACAGATGTGGAAGCAACTGAAGCTCTGCAGTGTATAAGCACAGCTTTTATTAAAAAGATACCAAAGCCTTACAAGGTAGAGGGAAGGGAGAGAGTGACACATGGCTGTAGAGTTTGTGTTTTGTCACTTGTTCGTTGCTGGTTAGTTCCTATTTATCCTTTTATTGTCTGTGGGGGAGAGTTATTTTGCAGAAGCCATATAAAGCAGGAAGACAGCAAATATGTCCTGATTGATAGAATGCCTTTGTAAAAATGGCCACCCTAAATTTATAATGATAGCTGCTTCCTTCCGTCCAGTGCCTGCTTATTTTTGTTCCTGCAAGCTTATAAAATACCACTTAAAAATGAATTTGCAGTAGAAGATAAAGACCTACAATGAGAGGTGTTGGAAGGAACCAGTGAATTGCTGTAATAGATTTAATAAAGGTCTATCACACTAATTTTTTTGGTGATGGTGGTTGCTAGCGTTACTTCAGGAGGGTGTATCCTGCTCAGCTTCAGGCACCAGTGACTTGGGGGCTGTCTGTACTGGAGATTATGGACATAGGGCCTGCATGCAAACTGAGTAATCTCTGACTTTGCCTACTTTATTTTTGTACAGTTTGCATTTTTTTGGCACCAGTAACTTCTGAACGTGTTTCCCACAAAATAATTCCCTTCGCTCATTTTAAATGTCCTGCCTGAAAAATTCACTAAGTACTTGCTTCACTATTTTTCTTGTTAAAAGTCCAAGTCTAATTATGAAAGCCCTTTCATAGTTCTGATCATCTTTCAAACTCCTTTGGGATGAATTCTTCTGGTGTTCGTATCATTCATCTTCACCCTGTTTTTTTTCTTAATCTTTTGCACAACATTTTTCAGAGGCTAAAATTTAAAACTGCCAAATGTGTGTAATAGATTGTTTGAGGTACTGAATTACAGTTTTTCTTGTACTGAAAGAGATTAAAGAATTCTGCTTATCCTTCTTTTGCAAAGTGTAGTTAGCGTCTTACTTAGGCCCTGCTTTCCTCTCTTTACTTACCTCTAAATATTGAGAATGGTATTTTTAGAGGTTGGGGAAGATAATTGAAGTATGAGTTGTAGCTGCTGTTTGCTGTGCTTCGCACCATTCTGTTGTGCAGTGTGAAACTGTGTATGGGGAAAAGGGGTGGAAAGAGGGTTCGGTGAAGGACAGAAGTAGTCAAGAACAGTAATAAATATAAAGAATGAGAAGTATGAGATTAAAGGATGAACTGTGCTCTGGAAATTGGAGGGGGTGAATAATGGAAATGAAGAAAAAATGCATGAACAAGATAGAAAAGGAAGAGGGAATGGTTACTGGTTCTTCTTGAAAATGAAAAAGCACGCAAAAACCCAATTTGAAACATGTCAAGTATGTGATGAGATTTCCTTATATAACAGTATTTGTGTTAGTAGGACAGGCATCGCTGGCTTTTGCAGTGTTACATTAGGTGCCCGTCGTGGTCCCGGAAGTTAACTGTGTTGTTGGGTGCTTGAAGTGAGTGCGGTTCCTTAGGTATCTTCAAACACAGTCAGCTTGAGGTGTGAAAATACCATTACCTTGCATTTGGTTACTGTCTGCTTATTTTTATTTATTTTGTGATAAAATATGAAGTTGCAATAATTCTCAAGAGATGATTGAGAATTTTGCAATTAAAGAGAGCAAAACATGAGCTGTCTTTAGTTGATCTCAAGCTTACCAGTGAAAGAGACCCCTAGGCTTTCAAGATGATGTGACTGACTTAACATGTTGCGAGTGACAAGCTGTAGATTGCTTCATAATGTTGGAAATATTTCTGGTAGAGTTGAGATCTTTATGTAGGTTAGAATTACAGAGGAGACCTCTTCAACAGAAGGATCGTATCTGCTGTTTTCTCTAAGTAGGAAGGGTTGTTTTCTAATACAATGTTGATTCTGTAGTTCAGTTACACAAAACAACACCTAACTACTATTAATAATAATATTGGAATTAATTGATGGAAATGACAAAATTAGTTGGATGTGGTTACCACATTTAAACACACGTTGTAATATACCTGGAAGCATTCTTTATGTGGGTAGGGGCAAGAGATGGACTTGATGGTTAGACTTGATGATCTTAGCGGTCTTTTCCAACCTACGATTCTATGATCTGATAGCGATAACTTTTATTTTCGTTTACTTTAAAGTTACTCCTCATTCATTTATCTCTTTGACACTGCGTGTGATCCTGTTTATAAAGAATAATGCCTGGAAGTTGGCAGTTATATTCTGTATGAGTGTGTTAATTTCTTCCCATATGCTACGAGGTTGTCCTCACGGGAAATGAAGGGACTTTTTCCCATGTTTAGTTATACTGAACTGCTACAATACTCAGACTGGACAGAAACAAAAATTTCCTGTTTTCTGTAGATATTGAAGAGCTCTTTGGCCCCAAGGAAGGTAATGCTTCCTTCAGTTCGAGTGTGAGTGCACAAAGAACTGGTTTTCATTAGTGCATGAAGTTGCTGTGATCTCTATTTTAAAAGAAGTGGTTCACTCTCTTACATGTTCTACCTGTCTTGATTACATTTCAGTATTTGCATTTCAAAATAGTAAACTGCAGCAGAGAAAGATTAAAGTTCCCTCTTATAAATACTGGTATTTATTGTGCTGTGATCAGAATGCTTTTGGATAAGTGATGAAATAAAATTTTATTAAATAATCCTCACGTTTGTGTGCCTACTATAGGCCTGACTGACGTGCAAAACAGAAGCAGAGGAAAATATGAACATAGTAGACTTGGAAGCTTTTCAGAATAATAAAGATTTGAACTGCAAAAAAGAATCGTGCTTTGTTTTTCTGTTTTTAGCCTACTGTGTCAGGACAAAATTGGGGAAAGTCGATAAATCAGTGTCTCGGCAAATACCGTGATGAAATTTTCCTGTGAAGCTGAGGAGAAGTTACACTGACACTGCTACAATATAGACTGTGGTGTTCCATAGGTAGGGAGAGACAAAGGATCTGGCCCTCGCAAAAAAACCACAGCAAACCCCCTTTAAGTCAAGATTCAGCCTGATGAGTTTGAAAGATATTGCTTGTCTTCAAATTTTATATACATATATTACAGAACACTCCTGTGAGTTGGTGGAGATGACCTTCAGCCATGATTAAAGGTTATTCTAGTTGGAATACAGTTTCACAGGAGCTGTAGTACTGGTACAATGAATTCATCATTTCATCCAATAGACCAAGTGAAGAAACTTTTGCTAAGTTAAAAACTGTTTTTTAAAAAAAGTAGAATTCTGTTTTATAGTTACAGTAGTTCGTCATCTGCTATACTATCAATTTTTAGGTCTTTAAGTTGATTAGTTATGACTCAGTCTCAGTAAGTTCTGAACTTAGATTTTGTAATGCAGTTTTCAGCGTGTACAGTCCAGTAAAACATAGGTTTTCCAAATTCATTTGCAGGATACTTCTTCACTGAGAAACATTTTTGATAATGGGATCCTTTCAGACAATTTCTTGTGTCTGAGTCAGAATTTCCAGGTGAATTAGTAAAAAGGAATTGCCTTTTATCTTCTGAAGCTTCTCCTGTTTCTCTGTCAAACCTATTTTGTATACAAATGCCACTTTACAGAAGTTATCAGTGGCAGCGTTACATAAATAGTTCTCCTGACATTTAAACTGATTTTATATAGGTTACTGTATGGGATGTGTGAGCAAGTGTTGCTTTCTGCTGGCAATTGCTGTGTCATGAAAAATGAAGTTAATTTCGGCATTTTGTGAGAAATGTGTGCTGGAAATATACTGGATTAATTAGTTTTCAGCTGTATTACAGCAGCTTCCAGCACAGAAAGTAACAATGAATTTTTGCTCTTGTAGCTTTGTCTAATAAAAAAAACATTAATAGCTAGATTTGGACCAAATGGTGTTACTATATATATATAAAAAATATTTTCGTATGACAACCACAGCTACTATTTTGTGTTTGCATATTACGCATCTATGTACTGAAAAAATTCCCCATGCTTACTTGCCAAGTATAATTTGGCTTTTGACTGTAAGAACTGTTACATGTAAAACAGGATTTTGGCAAACTGTTATTTTGTGTCTAAACTGCTTGTTCTTTGTATACTGTTGTCTGTCTTAATGTGCATGGCAATAAAAGCTGTAATGGCTATTCCATTCGATTTCCTGTTGTTTTGCAGCCACCAAACAGCTCTGGGCTAATACAGTACTTCTGCCTCTGACTTTCCCGTTTATTTCTAAACCTTTTAATTTCACAGAGTAAATGTTTCTCATATGCTGACTAATGGTAACAGACGAAGCAGTCACTGTAGTTATCCCACAGAATTCCTAAAGGAGTTTACCAGTATATCACAGCCGTTCTGATTACTGACCCTTTGTTTCTCCCATTTATTCAGATTTTAGGTACTTATTTTTGTCTTGCAGGAGACGGTGGTGTTCTTGATAGGTAACTGGACTTAACGAGATAGGTGCAATATTCTGTAGTGGTAAGGCAGCTATAGCTTTACTGTGCACTGTGGATGGGAAGCAAATATTTGCATATCGGATATTCTTATGGCAATATAAAGTCTTGTACTGTGAAAGATATGAGTTTTTTTCCTGGTTAATTAGAAATATAAATGAACTGCAGACCTGCAAGAATTTGGAAGTTTGTCTTTTTTTCTTTTTTTTTCTGGTTTTGTGGGATTTTTTTTTTTTTTTGAAAAAAGCTTAGTCTGTGGAGTTTAACAGCACCTCTTTGATATTTGAATTTAGGTCCCATATTTTTGTATCCATGGGGAAAGTGCGTTATATTACGGTTTTTCTCTTTTTGATTTAAAGTGTACAATAAAACTGTTCAAAAAGCACTACAGACCAATGGTAACTAATGTGTTTGAATTTGGGAGCTAAAGACAATGCTTCAAAATATTTAAAGGCTATCTTGGAAGAATATTCTCTGACAAATGGTGTAAAGAGATTTCAAAATCCTTGTGAAATCCCTCCCTGGAAATGGGCACATCCACAGGAGGCATCAGCCTGTCACTGCTGGTTCTTACGCCTCTTGACTTTCTGTAGCTGCATGTGCCCAGGCTGTGTCCAGGATACAGAGAAGGAAAAGTCAGCAGTCCGTGTGAATCTGCTCTTTCTAGGGGATGATTAATATCCTGGTAAAAAAATGGATAATTAACATAAATTATGACGTAGCCTAATGTTATACCCAGGATGAGACAAAGACCTGAGGAACCAAACTGCTGGTTAAATTTCAGATTCTCCTCAGATCACCGGCACTTCTGGTGCAGAGAGAAAGCGGTTCGTCTGCCAGTACTCATGCTGCTCCCACCTACTGACATGGGGACAGGACTTAGGCAAGGCACCTCATCTCAGCCTCTCTGTCTACTTACGCTCGAGAATTTTCTCTCCTTTTTTAGTGCTTTTTTATTGACTGCTGTTCAGGACTTTGCTGCTTGGCCTTGGGGAATTAGGTACTGCTGCTCTTGCCCCCACAGAGGTTCTGATTTATTTAATTAAAAAGTCTGTGTCCATTTTTTCCCTTAATGAGAAAGAATGGCTTCAGTGAGAAGTATGTTGATAATGCAAGAATGAAAATACCCCTGTGACAGATTGCCCCTACTTTTCTGTAAACAAACTTTTGCACAATAAACTTCTAAATTTGCATGCTTATACTTATGAATGTCCTGTTAATTGTAAACTACAGGAAAAAAACTTACCTTTGATTCTGGGCTGGCATAGGAAACGGGCTGCTGATCGCTGTCTGTCTCATACCAGTTTTATTTGCAGGTTGTTTTTAGATGGAGGCAAACAAAGAAATGCTAAATCAGAACAATAAAAGAATTATGATTTTGTAATATGTGTATATGCAGATATGGATGGGGGTCTGTCCTAACCTGAAGCATCTACTAGTGGTGCTTATTTTAGAAGTTGTTTATCTCACTAGTTCATGGGGGGAGAGAAATTGCCTCGAGGACTAATTCAAAGCACCTTCGTTATGAGGCTTTCTGTCTCTCTTTTCACTCAGTTACTGTATTAAGTTAAATACTCTTCCTAAATGCTGACCAATAGATTTTTTCCTATGCATGATCCATTTTTCTTTATTGATGTTACTTCAGCAGCAATGATTTCCATCAAATTTTTCTATAATTTTTCAGCTTTAGATTTCCCTTGAAAACTGTTCTTAAGCTGTAAAGAATTTCTTTATTCATATTCCATTTTTTACTCTCAGTCTTTTCTGTCCGTCCCTAGTACGGATAACAGATGACAGTTTTTGACACCTCTCTTTGGTTACTGCAAGAATGAATTCATTAAGTGACCATGAATAAAATATTTAAGTTTCCAGAAGCATACTTAGTGTCAGTGTTTCTAAAGGCTTTTACAGGAGCTACTGTACACATTTCTAGCTCAAAAAGGCACTAAGAAGTTAACATTATCCTGAAACTTTAGTGTTGTAATGGAAGTGCTTTGTCTTAGCTTAAATAAACATTTACTTTGAAAGTCCAAATTTACATTAGCCAAAAGGACTGTTAATGTGTATTTGTAGATTGTCTATTCTGATAATAGTGCTGGATAACACATAATGGATAACTGTGGCATTTAGAGAAAGCTTATTCTTAAATTTGCATGTTATTTATGGTACATTCAGGCTTTCATTACTGGGAACAACTGGAACTCAAACCATGCTGTTCCTGTCAGCTGTGCCACTTCGTGCTGTGGGTGGGGATTCCGGGGACTGGCATCTGAAGTTGCTGCTGAATGAAACGTGGGGAGGACCAGAGACAGAGACTGATGAATGCTAAGACAAAATTCTAGCCCTGCCAAAAACAGATTGCAAAAGAAGAGACTTGAGCATCTGGATTTTTTTTTTCTTAGCTCAAGCATTTTAATAATGATGGGTAACTTTGTGTACCTGTGGACGCTGGAAGCTTTCTGTGGGTCCCCTGGATTTGGTTAGGGAAATAGCATGAAGGGTAAGTTTAGTTGTCTCCTCCTGATGTGTCTGAAATACTGAACCTCTAGCTCCTTCTGTCGAAGGTAGACTGGCCTGCTGTAGTGCAAGAACACACGATGTGAACAGCTGATCCACCATCCTGTTGAGCAGGGTCACTGGTATGAGGAGCCCTCGATACTGCTTGGGGAAGGAGCAGCAGGCTTTTAGAACCTGAGATAACGGTTTTGGAAACAGATAAAGGAGAGGGCTGGTTAATTTGAAGGTACTGCAGGGAAAGCATAGCAATGGGATAAGAGAAAACACAGTGCTTCAGGTGTTAACAATAGTGTAAATATAAACTGGTGCCTTTCAGTGGTATATGTGTGCTCTGTATTAGCAAAAGGTAGCTAGGTAGTGCTTTATTCATTTTAATTTAAAAAAAAACCCTCTCATTTGATCTTATGATGTAGTGTTTAAAATTTTTAAGGTGAAAAGAAGTATTTAAAGTTTTTATATTTTAATAATTTTATGGAGAAAATATGATGATGCTGACTTTGTACAGCACACCGATTAGTAATTTCATTCTGCATGTATTTGAGCACTCAGCACAAATGAAAAGCTTACCTTTATTGTTTCACGGCCAAGGCAGTAAAGCACACTACGTTTGCTTTTAATGAACAGATAAGATGCAGGAATAGAGTTCTGGGTGTGTTTGGTCAGGAAACTGGCACCATCATATGTCGTAGAACTTTATTAAACATGATGGAGAGGGAGGCAAAGTGGAGGATGTGGTGGGCTTATTTTCATGATATCGGAGAATTGGGTTTTATTCTTGTGTGTGAATCCAGTCAGTTCAACCAAGTGAAAAGCTTGGAAGCACTTGGTGAAGGCTAATTAGAAGCCTCCCCCATCACTGCCCACGGAATCTGTTTGCACTTGGTGTTCTTGGCACCCTTCACACCGCTGCAGTGATTTCACTCTTCATCTGCCATCTCTTTACAGCCGCTAAGCCTGTTCCAGTCCAGAGCCACTCAGGGAGTGGGATTTTCCGAGCAGTTACATCTCTGGTAGCCTGGACCCTTTTGGTACCAAACCTTAAAGCTGGGTTGGGAAAGACTTTGTGCCTCTTCTCCCACTTGATGAATGTGTCGATAAATGCAGGATTAGGGAAAAGGTGCATCAAAGCAGAAATCAACAGAATTATGAGCTGGGAGTGGAAATGGTGAGCAAGGGAGGACAGTCAGGAAAAGCCAATAAATTGTACGCAGAAATCAGTACGTAAGAACAGTTGAGTGCACTATGCATAAAAATTTTAACTGAAATTCTGGGTTCCTAGGTCTTCCTGTTTGTTCCTTGGCTATTTAGAAATAGTTGTGAAACACTAGGAAAGTGTGACTTCTTGCTCTGGTGAACTCTAAGGATTACTTAATCTATTATTATTACCATTTAGTCTACGGAAGCAGTAGAGATTTCTGCTCTGAATGTAAAAGCTAATGATTTACGCAGAGGTGAGTATCAGTTTACATGGCAGAATGTGTTTTTCAGCTTAAAAAGGATACTAAAATGATTACTAGAGGTTAGCATACTTCACCACTCGAGTTAGACAGAGAGGGGCAGGGCGAGATCCGTCTTCATCGCAGTGCCAGTGGCTGGTGTCAAAGTCCTGCTAACCTTGTTACTCCTCCCCTTGGTTATTTTCAATCATCATACGAGCAACTTCTGTATAGGATCTACTCGATGTTGTAGACAAAGATGTAATTTGTGCAACAGTGTTATGACATTGGGGACAACTAGGCCAGTCCCTACTCTTTCAATTAGCCAAAATATTAATCTTCACTCTGCTTCCTGCCATGATCATCTCTTTGCTTGACCAGCCCCATTTTTTTGCAACAGCTGGGGAGTATATTTTATTGAGGATCTGTCATGTGACATGGAATAGAAGTCCATTGCTTTTACAGTGTATCCTCTGACATGAAATGTTGTTCGGAAGACAGCTTTTGAGTCCCATCTCTCAACTTTTGACAAAACACCTCACGCTTCACCTGCGGTTTTGCTGTCTGCTGTATCTTTGACTATGGGACAAAGAGATGCCAGGTGTGTTGGATGGAGAGAGGTGGTGAGGGAAGCTGCGTCTGGAGTCATACTGGTCCTGTGCTTCGGAAGGGTTTTTCGCCTGTGATGGAGATCAGTAAGCTTCCTCGCACTGGAAGCCAGAAGCTTCCTTGGCAGTTTGGAACTGATCTATTGTGGCCTTTGTATATTACTTGAGAAGCGCTAGAGTACACTTTTGTAGTAAAATGGGATGGTTTTTTAAGTAGTTTAGTGAAGTAGAAGTGTTCATTAATGAAAAAAGCGAAAGCATAATATATAGTAATATTTACTATTTGAATGGTAACATATCTGCATAAATTCTTTGGGTAGATATGTAAAAGGAACTTTTCTCCTGGAATGGGAAAACTTGGATATTATATTAAGAAGTTTCTGAAAACTTAAGTGATAAACTTGAATTACTTGCTAGGAAGTTTAGTAAATTCATACTTTAAATGAGAGAAAAGCATTACTAGAGTATTCCATGGAGAATGGTGATATTTTATAGTTTTACTCTTTAAAGAATATATATTTAAAATTGTTTTGAGAAGTGCGTTATTGAAGTTGTTCTAAGTAGCATTTGAACATAGTTAAGCACTGAAGAAGAGAGCTAAACAAACACACTTCTGAAACAGACTGTGTTTTGTTCTTTGAAATTGTTAATTGTTCTCTAAATCTGACTCAGCTTTTAAGTTAATTAAAAGAATTATGTGACAGCAGCTCATTCTTCATCCAGATTCAGCAATATTTTATATTTAAAATTTAGCTTGTTCTGAACTTCTTTGATTAAGTAGGACATCTATCACTAATTTTGAAACAAATGTGAAATTCCATTAGCCTAAATAGATTTGGTATTATTTTGTGTCTCCTGAAAACTCGCTGGCTGTAGTACTTTAATGAAAAACATACAGTAGTTCTTACGACTGAATAGAAGAATAGGGACTTTGCTGTTAGAGTAATTGTATGACAATAAAGTTTTTTTTGTTTGTTTGGTTTTCCTTCTGAATCAGTATGTCCCGATACAAAAACAAAGTCAAACCTGTACGGGCAGCAGGGTGCAGAGTCTCAGGGGTCAGCAGTAACTTAGGAAAAGTATGCTGTGAGGTCAGAGATCAGTTTAGGGGCCCATTTGTCAAGGGAATGGAGTTGGGAGGGCTGCCTCGCTGTTGGTTCGTAAGTTGATTTAGAAACCAGGAGTGAAAGCCGAGGGATGGGAAGCGCAGCTGAGATGCCTCAAGCGAGCGCCCTGATGGCACTGAATGCCTCTCTGGGTCGTGCTCATTTCACCAGCAAAGGGTTGGTTCCCCGGTCCCCCAGCAAAGGGAAGGGCGAAGGCCCCAGCCCGGCGGGGAGGAGGAGGGCATGAGGCTCACGCCGTTTCATTCACAAGCACAAGGATGGCAGAGGGCCCAGACTCTTCACAGAAGTCCTGCACAACAGCTTTCAGTCTAAATTCATGCCACTGAGTAGATGCAAAAGTTTCTTTTCATTCATAGCAGCCAATTCGTTCCAGTGAGCAGCGAAACATAACATAAAGTATAGAAAACACAGCAAGTGGTTGCCAATTTCTAGGCAGATTAAAACCTTTTTTCTGTGGCTGAAGTATGCTTACGATGTAGATTTCCCTCATCATGACTTGTTTTCAAAGTTAAACACAATAGCACAGTGAGCTCTAGTAGGCATTTGGTATGCTTTGAAACTTTGCTGCCTAGCTAATTAATGTGATTGCGCTTTGGAGGATGGGCAGTGATGCTGCTGCTGTTGTTTTTGTAAAGAAGAAATACTCTGTCGAGAATTTAGAATAAAGCGGTAATGATCGCTGTGACTGTAATCGCTTTTGTCATTATTAGCCTTGAAAACTATCCATACCTATTTTCACATGTAACGTTTTTGTATACGTCTCTAATTAGAACTGTATCATTTTTAATTTGTGGGTTGGTTGCTTTGCCCCCCCCTCAAGTTATGTTAATGAATGAAAACTGTGAATTGGAAGACAAAACTGTTTCCAATAAGGACAAAGATTTCTGTGGGTGAAAAAACTGCAAAAAGCATTCCTACTTATTAACTATTAATGCTCTGGAGATGAAAGTGGTCTGTATGACTTAAAAAGTGAATTTGATTACCAGCTCTTGAATTATGTGGAGTAAATCATCTTCTACTGTACTGTCACAGCTTTGCTGAGTTTGAATAGGTCTGCAGAGCTATAAATGTAAGCAGATTTTTTCCCTATTGTTACTCAGATGCCCGAGTAACAGGCACTCTTTCAAAACGCTGTCTTTTTCTAGTTTTGTGGCTTGTTCTGCATGATCAATGTGATGTTTACAATCAAGTTTTGGGTTATTTTAGGTCTCAGTTGTTTTGTAAAATGAAATTAAAGCCACAATGGATTCATTTTTGTGTATGGAGTGAGCCTGGGCCATCCTACCGGCTGGTAGGTAAAGGGCCCTAAACTTCTTCCAAACCATACAGTCAGAAATGTTCAAGTAGTGATACAGTTACTGGTTCAGTGCATGAGAAAAAAATAAATATTTCAAGGAATTAAAGATGATGATGAATCAGAATAAAAGATCTTAGTGATCTAAATTCATAGGATGAGCTAAGTACTATCGTGCCCAATCGTTACTAGGTCTGACCGGAATAAAAGGGCGTTTGTTTATTATTGCCATCTGAGGACATTCTTCTTCCTCTCTATCGCACTAAGCTGTCTTCAGTTTCTTATGGTGGTTAAAAATGGAAGCAGGTCTTCGTAATTGAAATATTTGTGTAGATGTTTAGTCCTTAAACACACTCAGTTGTACTAAAGCATAATTGAGAGGTGGTATTTAAATTATTTGCACCAAATAGAAAATATATTCAGGGAAAAGGACCTTGAAAAGTGCATATAGACAAAACAGTGGTTACGACAGTGCCCTGGATGGTGATGATTAGGCTACTATTTCTGCCTTACTTTTTGAGTAGTAAGAAGTGTTCTCATTGTTAGTGGGACCCAATTAAAAATAATAATGCTCTGGCATTTTCTTTTCTGATACAGTTTGGGCTGCAGTGATTCTCCATTCTCTTTCTTGAATTTTAGGATTAGAATTGGATAGGATTTTTTTGTTTTCAGACGTGATGCATTAATAATATCTCCAACATGTTAATGTATTTGAAATGCTGTTGTGTTATACCTCACATTCCATGGATCTTGAATTGAAGGTCAGAGATTTCAGCAACCATATACCTTGACTTATGAAGCTCAGTGTGTTAATAAAATTACTTCAATTCTTTATCCCTCTGAAACCCAATAGGCAGTTGCAGAATTTGACCATTTTTTTTATTTTCAAAAAATCAGGCTCCGTAAACCCAGAGTTGTTTGAAGATTTTTTTCTTTCCCATTGTTTCATTATGGTTGGAGAATTATTTCTTTTGTTTCATTTGTGTATATTCAACAGGTATAAATGTAAAGTAAAAGAAGACAGATTCTGATGCTACATTATTTTTTCTACTTATGCTCTAAATAGATAAAACTCATTCTTACAGTGCTGCTCTGAGTACCTGGCTTCTTACTTTTAGATTGGGGAGAACCTTGTTTATTTTCAATATTTGCAAATATTTTCAACCCCTGAATTATTTATTCAGTGAAGCACCCAAGAATTTGAGGAAATGATTATATTCTTTATTCTTGATGATGATACTGTATTTCTTATTTTATAGAAGGAATACTGTAATTCCCTAAATTTATTTTCATTGCTTCTGAATGAAGCTTAGGGTTTTCCGAAGATGGTCAAGAGAGTGTGAAGACTGCATGCTTTTGAAATTCAAGGTGAATTAGAGAAGATCCAATTAGGTGTCTGACATTTCTAACAGGAAGACTTTCAGGCATATGTGTCTTATCTAAACAGAGCTGTTAACAAATGACTCCTGTACAGAGGTCCCATCCTCTTAGAGTTGATGTAATTAGGAGTGCAGTCTGTTTCTGTTCTTCATGCTCTTTGCAAGCACCAAACCTCTGAGATGGAGGTTTCATTGTAATGATATTTCCAGACAAACCAAAACCCCAAAACTCTCAACTGTTTCTCTTTCATCCTACTGCACAGCACTGTAAATACCTGTGAAAATAGAGGAAAAGCTAAAAAAAGACCTGTAATGTTTCAACACACTGAGATTTTATCTTGCTTCTACAATAATTTATAAAAGAAACATTGCACAGGAAGTAATATTTAAAATGTCATACTTAGGTTATACTAAAAAGTAATTAAATTGTAGAAATCTGTGGCCAGATGTGATCATGATATGCAGATGCCCTTAAGTTTATCCTGTACTGTTGAATACAAGGATAGGATAATCACGACTGAAGTACGGCATTCTCTGTGCTTTAAGTTGTTTTAAAACAACAAAAATCTCTGATACTTATGATAATATTGATACCAAATGAAGTTTTGCAGTAGGAGGGGTGTGTTCACTGGGTTTATGATGTTATTTTATATCACTGTTTTTTGTATTATCTGACACTTCAATCAGAGAAGTAAAAACTGGGAAAGTTTTGAATCTTCAGATTCTGAGGATTTAAAGCAATGCATGCAGGCAAAAGTATTTCCATAATGAAATACTCTGATCAATTCGGTTAATTGAAAAAGAACTCAAAGAAAGGAATTTATATTTTTATTTCAAGGATCAGTTCATGCTACAGTAAATGAAGGAAGTCCAAATTTATGCTTAAACTTAATAATCTTTGGAATTTGGTCTCTAGGCAGAATATTAACATTTGTAAGTATTTATTTCCTGTCCTAATCTTTCTGTAACTTCTCTAACAGTTTTATTTTTTTGACTGAAAGTGCTCTTAAATGTATTGCTTGGTGGGTAAATTCCTCCACATAGTTCCTTAAACTGAGCAATTCGCTTACTGTTGTAGTCCGTTCCAGGCATGTGTGGTGCGTTTCTAACTCAGAAATTTCTGGCTTATATGTGCTTGCTAATTAACAATTAACTGTAGATACTGCAAATGGTAATGATTTTAGGAAACAAGACATTTACATAGTAGATGTTGATAAAAGCGCTCTTTAAACAAATCTGCTGTTATAAATTCCCTGAGTTCTTGGGTGGTAATAATTTGTGATTTTTTTTTTTTTTTCTTTAGCTTGCAAGGCAGTATGAAAATGGTAGTTTAATAAGAAAAGAAGTAATTAAAACTTCTCTTACTGTAATTATAAGCAAGCAGCAGTAATGTACCTTCAGCTCCTCCTTTTACTATAGCAGCATCCCCCCTTGCTGCCAAAAGATGTGGCAGGCAACGGTCATAGCCCCTTCACAAAGATGTCCTGGCAGCACTGCCTTCCTGCACCAGCCGGTGGGCTCCCCTGTAGGGGAGTGTGTGTGAGGTCATACCATATAGCAGAAGGTCACATTATAACCAGAAGGAAGCTGGAACTATTAGTACTTGAGAATATGTTCATAAATGGTATAAGAAGTTGAAGATGGGTGCTAGCTGTGCTGCTCTTGAGAAAACCCAGAGCAGCTGCTGTTAGCTTCAGACTTTAGAGATCATCTCTGGGAAACTAACCACCATTTTAGCCAGTTCTTTAATCCCTGTTGAAGGAATGGATTTACGTGGGTCAGAAATCTTACTTTTGTGAAGCAGGTTGTCAGAATTATGAAATACTGACCCTTTATAGGCCAGATGATAATAGTAGGCATCATTTGACATTGCTCTTAGAAGCACAGCTTTGCACGGGTTAGGAAGGCCACTGAAAACAGTTCCGTCCTTTTGAAGAAATCCCGTTTCATTCATACTGGTGGTATGGGAGCTGAAGAAGAAAATGAAATATAATAACACACCGTTCTCCTGATTTTTATATAAAGGACAGGACTGACCTGATGCCCAGCTCCCCGTCTCTGATTGCACAGTTGCTGTGAGTGGTTGGTGTTAAAAGTTCAAACCTAAACTACCTGCACGTTTCTCTCAGGGCACTGAATTTCTGCGTTGTGTGGAGAAGGCAAATGGCAGCTCTTCCTGCTGCGAAGGCAGCTGTTTCCCACATGCTCCTACACAGGGGGTCATCTGTAGGGTGGGCAGACATACTTCAATTTTCTTCAGATTTTTAACTCAAAGGAAGGAAGCCTCTTCGCACCTAAGGTTCATTTGCTGTTGCAATAGATTATGTTTTTCTGGAGACTTTGAGTGAATTGTCAGTAGGAAGAGGATCAGCTTCAGTGGTAGTCTCAGAAATGCTGCGCACAGATGCTATTTCCAAACAGGTGTATTTCACAACTTTACAGTCTTGAGATGAGGAACAGATGGAGAAAAATGAGAGGTAGTAAATATATTTTGTTATGTTAAATATGTTATACATGGGAGACAAGTTACTAGTGTGGTAATTTTCTTTAGATTTACAGAGTGTGTCTCTACACTATGTCCATGTGTTAAATGTAATCTGCAGTGGTCTGGTAAATTCGGGAAGGGCCCACCATTCTGCCCACAGCTCCCACAGTTCCGTGGGAGCAGTGTGGTTAAAATTCATGACTCTGTGACTTTTTTAACTGTGACTTTTTGTTGTAACTTCTTAGTTATTAAAAATAAGAAAGGGAAGACAACGATCTCTCCAAGCTAATGATGTAAAAGTTGCCAAAGCTCAAAACCTTCCTTAAAAATCTCATTTCTAAAGCAAAAAAATTAATATAAAAGTCACTTTAAAACTTTGCAGAATATCTGTTTGAAATCTGATATGTTCCATTTTTGTGGCTTCTATGCAGTTTAAAGAAGTTGGCAATTGCTAAGAAGTAGACTGGCAAGTTTTGCGTTTCACACTTGCAGTGAATTTTGTAATAAACGTGTACGTAGAAAAGATACAAAAACCTTAATTCTCATGCAAGAATTAAGGGATTTCCCAAATGGGCTTCTTCCAGCTGTTAATGCATGTATACTTAAACACAAGTTTTAAAAGAAGATTTCAAAGCTGTATGCTTCTGAAGAACTTGTGCACCAGTGGAAATTTGGGGTGTGTATCTGTTGTGAAACTGTGTTTGCCAAAAAATATCTATCTAGGATAGTAAGAGTGCTCTCAAGCTTTTAATCCTATGTAAATTCTTGTAGCTTGGACATTATGATGAGCATCTTCCATTTACATACTTAATAATATGACTAACATTTGTCATATGGTCTTTGCATTCTAATTTTTTCTGCGGGGGCGAACTGTGCAGTTGAGTGTTTTGTTTCAAGGCGGTTATGTTTTATTTGTTGTTGTTGTTTAAATACTCTTGTTGCTATGCTTTTTGTGAAGGGAAGACAAAATCAAAGGAATGTGTTCCGCACTTGAAGCGGAAGGGGACCGAGACAGCGATGTGCCTTATTTCCTGTAAGAACGTCAGGAAATGCTGCTTGTACAGCCATTGACTATGCTCTAAGATGCTGCTTTTTATGTGAATTAATTAGGCTGTTACTTGCAGAGAGCTGCGTGGTGCCTAGGGAGCAGAAACATCCATCATAACCGTTATGCTGAAGCTTGGCAGTCTGTTACATTTTCAAGGCCCTGTCTGTGTGTTTCCTTGAAGCTGTATTAAAATTCTGTGGAGAAGGTGAATGGGCGTGATGTTTCCAGTTTGTATTGCTGCAGAGTTGTGTCTGTGTTCTGCGCTAGCTGGAGTTAGTAGGCACCGAAGGCTTCCTGCCGCGGTGCGCCTACAGTTACGTAGATCTGTTATGGGAGTAGGGGCCTTAATAAGTATTCCAGCTGAACGTAAGTGGATTTAATGAATTACATGGCTTTACTCCTCTCAGCTTTGATTGTCCTTCATGGAAATTAAGCCTTTTAATTGCATCTTTTCAGAACTAGCTTTTTTTTGCAAAGAATGCCAGTTACATATGTATATATATATATATATATATATATATATAAAAGTTGTGTTTTGTTGCAAATGCGTGATAGCATCCCTTTTTCATTTTTAGCTCCTACAGCTACAATGTGCCTAAGAAGTTATTTACTATTGCAAGTATGTTGTGGAAGCTCAGCCTGTTGTGTGTGTGTGTGTGTGTGTGTGTGTGTGAAGTGCTTCCATACCCCTGGCTGACTGCGCCTCAGTACAGAGGCAGAATTTTCTCCTCCAAATGTTGAGAAGTTGATGCTTTTTGCACTTTTATTGCCAATAATGTTAAAAAACACCACCCAAACAAACAAACAAGAAAAAAAAAAACCAACAAAAAAGGGCTGGGAGGAGAAAAAAGCCTGCACTAAACCCTGAGTCAGTACAGTGTGTGGATGTATAGATATATTTATAACACTGACTGAATGTTTCCTGGGGCCTATTCAGAATAGCAACCACAGACCTCTTTTCTTTCTTGGTGGACACCTTAGAAGAGCTCCCCGAGACAGTCATGCCCCATTTGCAGTGCTGGGGTAGCAGAACCCGGGAGAAGCACAGCCTCAGGTTCAGCCCTCTGGAGCTGCGGGCATGCTTCTGAAAACACAGCTTGTAAGTATTAGATGATTTATGGATTCTTTCTTTCACAGGAATTGGTATTTTCCTTTTAAGATATAACCTGGATATAAGACTGAATCCAGAACTTGCATTTCTGCAAACTGCAAACATAATTGACTAACGCATGGAAGTAGACAGAAGTACTGATTCTCCAATGTTGCATCACTAGCACTGGGTGTGCTCTAGTGTGGCACAGTAAGGAGGGACTGTCCTTGACGTTGTTTCAGCCTGCGTTTAGCTACCAGCCTCTTACCTCTGAGGTCTCCGACCTGATGCCTCTTCGAGAGGGGTGTTCCTCTAGCGTGAAGAAAAGGGTTGAGTTCCTGCTAGCATCAGCACATCCTTATTGTTCTGGCTGCTTTCTCCATTTTTTTTTTTTTTTTTTTTTTT
>Ga0065711_1027270_pt1 | contig 51626 bp, 31 predicted proteins | sample Hoacrofraction12_FD_59098 | JGI IMG/M metagenome (GOLD analysis project Ga0065711, IMG submission 59098) | Hoatzin crop microbial communities from Cojedes, Venezuela - Epithelial fraction 12 v2 (version 2) | ecosystem: Host-associated > Birds > Digestive system > Esophagus > Crop | place... | reverse complement strand
TTTTTTTTTTTTTTTTTTTTTTTTTTAGTGTTCTCACTATTACCCTTTTAAAGTTTATTTAAATTAGAGATATTGTCCTTTTGTGAGGTGTGGAGGTGCAAAGAACCTTATTAGAATAGTGTATGAAGGGACAATCCTGCCTGGCCAAGATGACAGCCTACTGTGATGGGATGGCTGGCTCAGGGGAGGAGGAGAAAGCAACAGATATTGCTTCTCTTGACTTGAGCGAGGTGTTCTACCCTGTCTCCTACAATATCCTCATGGACAAAATAAGGATGTACAGCCTAGAAAAATGGACTGTCATTGAAAACTCAATTAATTGCTAGGTTCAGATGGTAATGATTAGTGGCACAAAATCCCGACAGAGTCCAGTCACCAGTAGTGTACATCAGAGGTAGATACAGGGCTCAGTATTCTTTAATACCTTCGTTAATGACCTGGAGTGTGGGACAGGCTGCACCCTCAGTTTGTTTGCGGATTAGCCAAAGCTGGAGGGAGAAATTATACACTAGACGGAAGTGCCACCATTCAGAGAGACCTTGACAGACCAATGAAACAGGCAAAAAGGAGTCTCATGAAGCTCAAAAAATCACAAAATCACAGAATGGTAGAGGTTGGAAGAGACCTCTGTGGGTCATCTAGTCCAACCCTCCTGCCGAAGCAGGCTCACCTACAGCAAGCTGCACAGGACATTGCCCAGGCGAGTCCTGAATATCTCCAGAGAAGGAGACTTCACAGCCTCCCTGGGCAGCCTGTTTCAGGGCTCCATCACCCTCAGAGTGAAGAAGTTCTTCCTCATGTTCAGACGGAACTTCCTGTGCTTTAGTTTGTGCCCATTGCCCCTTGTCCTGTCACTGGGCACCACTGAAAAGAGTTTGGCCCCATCCTCCTGACACCCACCCTTCAGATATTTGTAAGCATATATTAGGTCCCTTTGCAGCCTTCTCTTCTTCAGGCTGAACAAGCCCAGCTCCCTCAGCCTCTCCTCGTAGGAGAGATGCTCCAGTCCCCTCACCATACTTGTAGCCCTCCTCTGGACTCTCTCCAGGAGCTCCTCATCTTTCTTGAACTGGGGAGCCCAGAACTGGACACAGTACTCCAGATGGGGCCTCACCAGGGCAGAGGAGAAGGGGAGGAGAACCTCCCTCGACCTGCTGGCCACACTCCTCCTAATGCACCCCAGAATGCCATTGGCCTTTTTGGCAGCCAGGGCACACTGCTGACTCATAGTTAACCAGGACACCCAGGTCCCTCTCTGCAGAGCTGCTCTCCAGCAGGTCCTCCCTGAGCCTGTACTGATGCATGGGGTTGTTCTTCCCCAGCTGCAGGACCCTGCATTTGCCTTTGTTGAACATCATCAGGTTCCTCTCTGCCCAACTTTCCAGCCTGTCCAGGTCACGCTGAATGGCAGCACAGCCTTCTGGTGTATCCACCACACCTTCCAGTTTGGTGTCATCAGCAAACTTGCTGAGGGTACATTCTAACTCTTCATCCAGGTCGTTGATGAAGAAGCTGAACAAGGTTGGGCCCAGTACTGACCCCTGGGGGACATCACTAGTTACCAGCCTCCAACTAGACTCAGCACCGCTGATGACAACCCTCTAAGTTCTGCCATTCAGCCAGTTCTCAATCCACCTCACTGACCACTCATCCAGCCCACACTTCCTAAGTTTCCCTAGGAGGATATTAGGTGAGACAGTGTCAAAAGCCTTGCTGAAGTCGAGGTAGACAACATCCATCGCTCTCCCTTCGTCTACCCAGCCAGTCATGTCATTGTAGAAAGCTATTAGATTTGTCAGGCATGATTTCCCCTTGGTTAATCCATGTTGACTACTCCTGATAACCTTCTTTTCCTCCACTTGCTTGATGATGGCCTCCAGGATGAGCTGCTCCATCACCTTTCCTGGGATGGAGGTGAGGCTGACCGGCCTGTAGTTCCCTGTAGTTCTTGCCCTTTTTGAAGATTGGAGTGACATTGGCCTTTCTCCAGTCCTTGGTCACTTCTCCTGTCCTCCAGGAGCTCTCAAAGATGATGGAGAGTGGCTCAGCAATTACATCTGCTAGCTCCCTCAGCACTCGTGGGTGCATTCCATCAGGGCCCATGGATTTGTCGGCGTCCAGATCACTTAAGCGATCCCTCACAGTCCTCCTCGACCAAGGGAAAGTCATCCTCTCTGTATGCTTCTTCTCTTACCTCCGGGGCCTGGGATTCCTGAGGGCCTGCCTTGGCACTGAAGACTGAAGCAAAGAAGGCATTCAGTAGCTCTGCCTTCTCTGCATCCTAAAATGCTCAGCAAAGGGAAATGCTCCGCAAAGGAAAATGTCAAGTCCTGCTGCCGGGGAAAAATAGCACTAGGCACCAGGACAGGCTGGGAGCCACGTGGCTGGAAATCAGCTTTGCATGAGTGCACCTGGTGGTACTGAGAGATATCAAGTTAGGCATGAGCCATTAATGAGCCCTAGCGGGAAAGAAAGCCAAGAACCTCCTGGGCTGTACTATAAGGATCGTTGCCAGCAGGCAGAGGGAGATGACCTTTACCCTCTGCACAGCCCTATTGAGACACATCTAGAGGTCTATGACCAGTTCTGGACGTTTTTACTATAATGAAGGTCAACCACTGGAACAGAAAGTTTGTGGATTCTCTATGCTATGAGATATCCAAAACACAACTAGACACAGCCTTGTGTATCCTGCTCTACATGACTCTCTTGAGCAGAGGATCAGACCATGGACTTCCTGAGGTACTTTCCAACGAGTCTGTGATCCTATGCTCAGCTCTTTCCCTCTACTGACTGAGATTCATTTCTCACGCAAGTTCAAATGAGTGAGCAGGTTATATGCTAACAATCACTATTTATAGCTGAAAGACAAAAGCTTAACATCACAAAAAGTTCTCCAGGAGTCTCCACCTTTTACAACAGAATTATATGTCTGTAGAGTGGAGCTATAGTAGTTTTAGGAAAGAGAAACTAGGCTAACTTGCCCCAAGAGATCTCAGTAAGCCTGAAGTCAGAACATAACAACTCATTTAGTAGGAAATGGGACTTGTTTCATAACCTCTGCCTAAGTTGCCCCCAAATATAAGACACTGTGTTTCTTGTCTTGCCTCCTACCCTTTGAGAAGAATAATGCCTTGTCTGCTGTTGTGAAAAGCCCCTAGTACACAGTTCATTTCCAATACATAGGAGGCTGACAGGCCACTCTTTGCAAAGGAGAACAGAAAAGTCTCTACTCTCCTTTAGGTATAGTGGCAATAACCTTTAGTCTTTTTTTGATGTCTGTGTTGTGGGTTTGCGTGGCAAGGTTTTGGTAAAGGGGGGGCTGTAGGGGTGGCTTCTGTGAGAAGCTGTGAGAAGCTGCCCCCATGTCTGATAAATCCAATGCCAGCCAGCTCTAAGATGGACCCGCCACTGCCCAAGGCCAAGCCAATCAGCGACGGTGGTAGTGCCTCTGTGATAACACATTTAAGAAGCAGAAAAAAAAAAAACTGCAGTGAGATGGCAGTGGAAAGAGAGGAGTGAGACGATGTGAGAGAAACCACTCTGCAGACACCAACGTCAGTGAAGAAGGAGGGGGAAGAAGATGCTCGAGATGCCAGAGCAGAGGGTCTTCCCTTGCAGCTCATGATGAAGACCATGGTGAGGCAGGCTGTCTCCCTGCAGTCCATAGATGTCCATGGTGGAGCAGATATCCACCTGTAGCCTGTGGAAACGTCCCCAGGCCGGAGCAGGTGAATGCCTGAAGGAGGCAGTGACGTCGTGGGAACACACACTGGGGTAGGTCGTGAAGAGCTGCAGCCCATGGGAAGGACTCATGCTGGAGATGTTTGTGGAGAACTGTCTCCCGTGAGAGGGACCTCACACTGGAGCAGGGCAAGAGTGTGAGGAGTCCTCCCACCAAGGAGGAATGAGCGGCAGAGACAACGTGTGATGAACTGACCGCAATCCCCATTCCCAGGCCCCCTGCACCACTCAGGAGGAGGAGGGAGAGAAACGGGAGTGAAGCTGAGCCCAGGAAGAAGGGAGGGGTGGGGGGAAGGTGTTTTAAGATTTAGTTTTATTTCTCATTATCTTACTCTGATTTGATTGGTGATGAATTAAACTCCCTTTTCTCCCCAAGTTCAGTCTGTTTTGCCCATGACAGTAATTAGTGAGTGATCTCTCCCTGTCCTTATCTGGAGCCTCGAGCCTTTCATCATATTTCCTCTGCCCTGTCCAGTTGAGGAGGGGAAGTGATAGAGCGGTTTTGGTGGGCACCTGGTATTTATCCAGGCCAAATGAAAACAGTCTGTCTAGAGATTAACTGCCTCCAATTATAGGTAAAGAGACCTGTCTTTAGTCTTTGCTGTCTTGTAAAGCAGTTCATCTTTCTCATGAGGACTACACCTGACCTTCCAACCTGCAGCTTTTTTCAACTAAAGCCTTATTTAAGACCATCAGTTAGCCTTGTGGCCCCCACAGTTTCACCTGGAGATGAGCAGCTGGATGGAGGCCATTGAACTATCAGGTCTTTAGATGTTTACAAACTGACTCAGATATAGAAAGTCTTGGAGACCAGAAATATTAATGCCAAGGAGGGTTTTGGGCATAGGCCAGAAGAAAAACAAGGTACTGGAATTCTGGTGTCCTAAGCCAGTTTCAATGAAGTGGAGAAGCGGAGAAGTCTGAGGAAAAGAAAAGGAGATGAAGAGCATCGAAGGCTCCAGAGACTAGGAAATGCGATACAAGGTAAAAGGCATTCCAGAATCTAGGCTATGCAAAGACTCTTATGCTGGGACTGGAACACACTAAGAAGTGTTGGTAGGTTTTTGCTTTCCAGGAGAAAACAGTGCAGACACACTGTCCCAATTACTTCTTTCCTAAAATCCTGCTGAAAGTCTGGTAACACTTTTCGGGAAATTTTATGTATTTTATTTTTTCTGCACTAGGTCAAATGGATGAGCAGTTTCATATATGCTTCTTAATATATTGGACACTGAGTAACACCAATTCTAGAAATAAATTATCAGGAGAGTCCTTAATATATTGTGTCCGACAGTAATCATTTGTTATGTCAGTCATTCCACATGCCATCAGCCAATATCTCAGAGGTTTCTCCGTAATTATTGAGGAGGCTAAAATCACTCATAATCACAATCTTACCTGTGTCCTTATCTGAGCATATAGTATTTCATTTGCCCGCCTTTCCTGTCATGTTGGTCTCTTGCAGTCCCTTGCTATTAGGCCTTAAAACACTATCTATGAGCTCAATCCAATTGATTCTCCAGAGCTACGGTTTCTTTATGTGTTTCCTTGAATGATAAAGGAAAATCTTTCATTTCAGATCTTTTATTTGAATCATCCTATAATCATGTATTCAATGTTAAATCTTGGGTTTTTTTTTGGGGGGTGGGGGAAGAAAAACCAAAAAACCAAGGCCTTCACTGTACTGTCATTTCAATGTCTTTTCATAAACATTTCTGATTGTAAATTTTTCTTAGAGTACTATTCATCAGAACAAGTTTGCAACAGCAGTTTAATTTTACATTTTAACATTTTCCATATCATACATCTTTAGCCTGGTTCCATATGCTTATGCAGTCCTAATGGGATATGTACGTGCCTGCGTGTGCTTGTCTGTGTGTCTGCATGTTTTCATGACTGTCTGTCAGCAGTGCTTTAAATTGTTTCGAGCCATTGTGCTGATTTCGAAGTGAGTTCAACTATTACAAAGAGATCTTAAAAATATGAAATACCCTTTCTAATGCTTCTACTAAAAGTTGAATAAATATAATCTGTTAAATAGCAAAGAATCTACAAGGGGGAGATACCATGGAAACATGCACTAAAGTGGCATAATTTCTGCAACCCAGGTCTTGTACTGTTGTCTTGATTATTGTACTTTTCTTTCTTTTCGTTACCAGATTTCACTCTCCTTCCTCCTTCCATTCATTATTTTTTTTTTTTTTTTTCTGGAAATAGATTTAAAAAATTAAGAACAAATGTAAAGAGCATTGGAACAGAAAAGTTAAATACATTTTTCCCAGGACTTTTTAAGGGAAAAAACCGCCAACAAAACAGATTCTTTTATATTCCCCCTTATTCCACCATCACTGTTCTGCAGTTTTTATCTAACAAGGATACAGCCAGTATTTTCTGATACTGACAACTTTTAAGCTGCATGTAAACAGAGTAGTGCATTTGCTGACGGAAGGTATGGCAAAGCACTGCCAATCATTTTAAACTCAGCTCAGTTGTATGCTTTAGATACTGACAGAAAGCAATAATCTAACACAGAGATGATGTGTAAGATAATGTAAATTTAGCTGTACATGGACCATAGTACTTGATCTCCTCCTAATGTATGAGATCTATGGATAGAAAGGACATCATACATTCAATGTTTTATCTCCTGTATCCTTTTGAGAGATCCTGTGTTTCCTACTCTCCTGTGAAGTTAAGACACTGGGCATGGCACACAGCTGTGGTTTCTCCCTTGAAGGTGCCTCTTAGGGCTTTGCTGGCTCCTCAGACTTTCTCTGAAATCCTTCAAAGACATTTGAAACGGCAATGGATGTATGGAGAGCTGACATGATATTGGATGAGTCAGTTTGCTGCTGGCAATAATATAGTGAGATTTGCAAAGTGCCATCTATACTCAGACACCCTGTTCCTCGGTTATTTCATCCACATTTTGCTATGATGCACTGTATGGGCCAAGTGCCTTGGATCAGCTTGCATATGGGAATTCTATCTACCATGCATCGTCTATACACTCTTGGAACCCTCTCAGGGAATTCGTTCACATAGTATGTAAATGTCAGCCTAAGTCAGCCGAAGCCTACTATATGGAATTTAAATCTACAGGTACACAAGTTAGAGACACAGGCAGGACAGGGAGCTTAGTTTAGGTTTTCTGTAGATTCCTGTTAATCTCTGAATTTGATCATAGAACACTGTACTTCAAAGATTCAGTTGAGCCTCTACTTTGCCCCTTGCCCTCCTTTCCTCTGAGTGTCAGTTTATCTCACCAACTATCTGACCAAGGCACATGACTTAATTTATTCAGTAGCTAAGCATTTTGACTGACCTTATCCTCATATCCAACACCATCAAGAGAAACTGCTCACCTTTGCTTAAGGAGAAATGAAACCTTTTGTCTCTTGAAAGGTATTAAATGTTAAATTCTAAAATATCACTAGGAAACTGAGATTATCTGTCTCCTGTGGACCCTTTTTCTGTTGTTGTGAGAACAATAATCAATCAACAACATGAAACTGATATTTTTGTGCCAGTCTTGGAAAAATCCAGAAAGCCCGGAACTACATATAAATTAATTATTAAAAGTAACACTATGCAGTACTGTCCTTATGTTTCATGCTGTAGGATATTTTTAAGACAAATTATGTCCTGAAAGGATTTTTGAAGTTGTAATATACACCTAGACACCTTAGAGATCCAAAGAGTAGCAACTGAAAAGAGAGAACAAAAGAGCAACATATAGCCAGTAAAGAATAAATGTTTCAGATGCAGTTTGCAAATGGATGGAAAAGCAGAGTGTGATGTAAAGAGCATTTGAAACAGCAGTAGCAACAAAATGTAGCAACAAAAGTACAGAAAGACACCAGAGGCAGGTGCTATGAAAATGTAAAGGGAGGACACTTGGGAGGTTGCTAAAGTACTGTGATATCAATAAAGGGTCAGACTGATCCTTACTGGGCTTTCTCTTTCAACAGTGCTGGAAATGTGTAAGTAAGTTGGTCAGACATATATCTTCTACCTAAATGATCAATATTTTTAATATTCTCCAAAAGTGTTACAGTTCTTCATAGATAGTTTGCTTATAACAATGCATATTTACGGAACGTTTTCCTTACAAAAAAAAACCAAACCATGACATTTACTGAAATCCAGATTTTTTATAAACAATTGAGTTAGTTTATAATAATGCAATAAAACTCCTTCCAAGTGTTTCAAAATTTATGAAGACTGGGATAAAAGTCATCTCACCTAACTCAGACATTTACAGTGGAGATTCTGACATCCATGCTAGCCACCTGAGGGTCCTCTTATAGTCACTGAAGAAAAACAGACGATTTTGGGTCATGGTTCATCTCTCTCTGGACATCTAAATAGGTCAGAGGAATCATGCCCTTGTACAGAGGGCTGAGGACAGTTCACTTAGACTGCAGCACCTACTCTCGAAAGCTATGTAGACAGATGAGACGAAACTTCTCCTAGACACCACAGGCTCAACAAACCGTGGGATTGCTTGTTTCCCCAATTATATACTTCCTGAGATAGTCAAATTTCTAGCTGGGCTGTCTCATATTTGGACCCATTTTTGGACAGTATTCAGGTCTTAGTGCATCGTAGGGGCTGGCATTTAAAAAAACATGTCTTGGATGAGTTTTAGTATCATGTTTTTAACAGGATTTTCAAGGAAAAAAATGTTGCCTGACTCTCACATCTAGGCTCAACTAACTGTCTGCAGACCTGAGTTTTTAATTTTTACCTAAACTGCTTTCCTATTATCACAATACAATACCTGAGCATTGCTGAGCTTGGTTTGACATTTTTGTAACTCTGCTGACAATCACAGCTCTGGAGTTAACAGTAGGGTGTAAGAGAAAAGACCCATTAGCAGAATCTGTAGTTAGGATAAAATATTTACAGGTGACAGACTTTTTCATTTTAGTCTGTGGCCTATGGCCTTGATACTGACTTTCTCAAGTTCAGTTTTCAATTAATAAAATAAAGGTAATTTTTTTTAAAAGATGTGTTGAAAGGTTTAAATTACATTCATTTTCTTAGGTTTTCTTCTGTTTTCATAGTGACTATAAATGGAATATTCTTGATACAATCTCTTTTTTTTTTTTAGTATTGGACACATTTAATCCTGAGACTGCTTGAATATACTTTGTTGTAATTGTCTTCTATTTATTTGATGTATGCAGTAAAGGGAGTAGTGACATTTAAAGCTCTATCTGAAATGACTTCTTCAAACTTTAAGACAACGATTTCTGACAAAAAAGATTTCTCTTTTCAGGTACAGACAGTTCTGCTCTCTCTGTCTGAATACAGAAAAGTGCTCTGGAATGTCGGTAAAGCTGCATATAAATATACAGTAACTAATGATAAAGCTAGATAATGTGGCACCCATTAATCCAAGACCCCTTTTATGTCAGTCTCCACATCTTCCTATTATTACAGTGTGAAGCTTTGTACTATATGTTACAGGAATATTTTACAGTTAAAAATCTACAGATATTTTTAAAAAATATGTTCCACCACCATTCCTGGTCCACACACAAGCCTGTACTGTCTTTAATTTCATGATGATTATCTCCAGGACATTCCCTGAAACAAAAAGAAGGATGAAATCTGCCTAGCTTGAGGGTGACAAACGTCTTGGTCTGAAACAAGTTAGTTTTACTAATATTCTGTCAGAAAATGGAAAATAAAAAGATATTCTTAGTGATACACTGGAATAACATTTAAAATATACATACTAATTTGTTTTGTTTCATACATCGGCATCTGATTCTGTTTCATAAGCATGTTGAACTTTTATTTGTGTGAGAGCTTCTTACCAAAATGCAGAAAGCCCACATAATCCAAAACAATGATCCAAAATGCTGCTGTGTATATTAAGAGTGTTTATTGATCACTAGATGCTTATGATGACCCGGGTAAAAGTCCTGTTCTGCAGTGTTTGGTGCTCTAGCCAGGGTGACTTGGGGTGAACTGTGCCTTTCTTTGCGTGACACACCAAGAGAAGTCATTTGCGGCTTTGGGTGAATTTCAGTGCCCTTCTTCCTTCAAATGAACCCTTCAGATGGGAGTATTCACTCAGTCCACCCCTATATTGAGAAAATATTCCTGAGAATTAAATGATAAGCTCCTGTTTGGTACGTGAAGAGCACAGCCATGACTGCCATCAGTGGGAATGTGAGATAGACTTCATCCTCGTTCGTCTTGAGTGTATTTTGCTTTCAACTTCCCTCATCACCAGTGAACATGAAATTAAGGGCATATAGAGAAGATAAAGATAGGATTCTGACCAATTGCCAGTTTGGCATCTATTGCAGAGGAACTAGTGCCATATCTGGGCACAGCCACCGCTAGACTCTCAGTTTGACTCCCTCTGAGGGTGATGGAGCACTGGAACAGGCTGCCCAGGGAGGTTGTGGAGTCTCCTTCTCTGGAGATATTCAAGACACCCCTGGACAAGGTCCTGTGCAGTCTGCTGTAGGCGACCTTGCTTCGGCAGGAGGATTGGACTAGATGACCCACAGGGGTCCCTTCCAACTCCTACCATTCTGTGGGATTCTGTGTGTGATGTTGTGATTTAAATTTCCTTTGACGTTTTTTTATTACACAGTTTTGAAAAAAATGCCAAAAGGTAAGAAGAGAACAATGGAGAATATCAGAAAAATGGAGAATGTCATGAAAGAGGCCGCTTTTTGGGTTTAATGGGAAAAAAATAATGTCTGACACTTTTATGTAAGCAATTAAGAGGTACTAGAATGGTCTGCATTAAATATTATTTAAGGGGAAAATAAACAAAGTTACAAAAATGTTATTAAGGCTGCAAAACTGCGCAACTCTCAGTGATTGCCCTTGCAAACTTAATTCTGTGTCTCAGTACACTAAATGAGATAGGCCCCCTCTGTGATCATGTAAAAAATATCTGTGTGACTGTTAACTGACATTGGTCTTGCTGCTTCTAAGAGGAAAAAAAGTCACTGGAATACCTCATAATAAAATGTGTTAGGCAACCTAAACTTGTTGATTACTATCAGCTTCCCCTACTTCTGATTATATTTGTGGATTTGTTAGAATATGGCCTATAATGAGAAACCAACTCAACCTTGACAGCAGAATGATGTTGGTTTCTCTTTAGTTAACCTCTGAATGTTATGAATTATTATATAGAGAGATATTCATTTGTAATGCATGCAGATCAAACCTTTGCTTCTATTATTTTGTCAGTTGTTTACAGCACATCAACTTTATACCTATTAGGGGGTTTTAAACTATTGTGTGAATAATTAAATCATACTGTCTGCTCTGTACATTCATGCAGGACTGAGTAACAACAGTGCAGTTTCCTGATGTTTGCTGTATAATTCATATTATTTCCAAAGATACTTTAAACGATGTAGTTCTGTTCAGACAGTATATTACAAGCGGTTGTTTTGTTGGTTTGTGTTTTTTTTTTTTTCCCAAGCTCTTCCTGTTTTCCACAGCAAGGAAATACATTTTATAATGTGTAACAATGTGTATCTGGTATTTTAATATACCAACAGAAGCTTTGCTGCAGAAGTTACTTTAGTATCCAGTTTTTGAAAGGTAGCTATTTTGTAATTGGAGTTTTAGTGCATTTCACAGGCAAGAAATGTGAAGCTGTTGCAAAACCAGATGTCCTTCATGTGAAGATCTCTGCCAGAAATCACTGATTTTTCACTCAACAGGGACTTTTGTCTCAAAACTAAGAAAACATTTCAAAAAATAAAAGGTGGTTGATTTTTTTTTTTTGCCAAACCTAGAAAGAACACCTTAGCAACAGCAATACTACCTTTACTTACTGTGTGACATAGTTCGTACACACCATCATTTCTAAGTCACACTGTAGGGTGATTTCAGCTAACAGATAATACCAAAATTTGCCCCCTCGCTGGAAGTGCTCAAGGCCAGTTTGGACGGGGCTTTGAGAAACCTGGTCTAGTGGAAGGTGTCTCTGCCCATGGCATGGGGGTGGGAACTAGATGATGTTTAAGTTCCCTTCCACTCAAAACCATTCTATCATTCTACAAAAATCTGAAAGATGCTTTTGTAATATACTGGCCTCAACATTGCACCACTGTGTGAGTCTATCACTTCAGTCAGACACCTTGAAAGCATAGTTGCAGCAACAAGATTTACAGTCTTTACCTAGAAACCTGCCGTTGCTCTTCTTGTACCTCCACTGAACGGCTGATTTTGTTCCAAATTAATTGCATGAATGCAGGAATTTTAAGGCTGAGGACATTACAGTGCTTTGACTGAGGGAATATACGTTAGTCTCACCTCTTAAAACTGAGCAATGAAAAGCAAGAAGGAGAAGAAATATTGAAAAGGATCTTCAGATGTCATTTTTTAATACCTTTACAAATTCTATGCTATTTTTTATTGCCTTCACACCATTCACTGAGAGTGTTTTTTTCTGTATTTCTAATGTTAATATAAATTTTAAAAGAACAAGCTGAAGTTGTAATGTTTTGTGTTCATATGTGTGGAAGATTTTGTTTATTTGAGTGGGAGTAGAAAGAGATATTAATAACTGGCTGAGTTTTGGTGGTTTGCTACATCCTGGACTTACAGTCATAGTCAAACAGAACGAATAAAGATGACAAAATATCTGTTCAGTACTGAGTATCACATTTTCTTGTCCTTGTTTTTAGCTATAGTAACTTTAGTATTACATTGAACACCCATGCAAATTTATTGAATAAATAATAGTTGGCCAATCTGAAAGTCAATTTAAAGTTTCAAGATGGCAAACTGTCATAAGGGGTAAAAATCCTTCCCTCAGAAAAACAAGAAAACCCAAACCCAACTTTGTTAAAATAAACCTGTAAAGAGTTCCCCCTCATAGAAACATTAGTGGGTGTAATTGTAATATTAATGAGCTTTGGGAATTGATTATTTTAGAATTCCTAGCCTCTCTGTTTTGATCCATTAGTGGGTATAGATTCAGTGGGAGTTAGCACAATTCAGCAAAGGCTGCCTAAGTGGAAAATTGATCCTGGGAAGTGCTAGCTTACTTGCTTGGCACATTAATGCTTCCCATTCTAGTGCTTTGAACTTTTACTCTGTGATAATGTGAGTTCAATTCCCACTTGGGATGCTGAACTTTCAGTAAAGACTTAGAGTAAGCATGGGGGATCTGTCATTCCTTTACATTTTAATTAAAAGGAGAAATTGAAAGTAATGGAGAAAATATAATGAAATTACCATCATCATCATCTAGCTGTGGAACTGGGAAATAGACCTTTTCTGTCACCCAGTCAAGGAAATGGTTGACTGGGGAGTTCAAGCAGGCACTGACAAGTATTGAAAGGGGCTACATCCAAAGTCTGAGCTCTTTAGTCACTCTATCCCTTTTCGACAAGCCTGCTGAAAGGAGAAAAAAAAAAAAAAGTATGGAAGAACAAAAAAAGATAAATCCAATGACTTTGAGCAGAGTTTGCACCTCGAGCACTTATTAATCAGAGGTAATATAAATAAAGTGAAACAAAATGGATAGTTTCAAGAGCACCTTACAGACTAATTAAATGGTTCTGTGAGAACTCTTGGGAGATGGGCAATTAAGTAATTTCCCAAACAGATAATTTGGAAAAGTCAGGTAGAGAGATGAACTAGGGAAAGGCACTCTGGGAGTCAAAGTTAATGATAATGTGGAACTTCCCCAGGTCCCATCCTGAGCTTAGATTAGCTGAGTGTGACTGAATCTACAGAGAAAAACTGCATTTACCTAAGTTATTAAACAAGGCTTTTACAAGGAGGAAAGTAGTATCATATTTAATAGGAATTAGACATTCCCCTCCCCAAATCCATTTCTAACTTCAGTATAACACAAAATTTAGCCCTTTAATAGCAGAAAGCTTTAAACCTTTTCTGAGGTTAGTACTAATGACTGTGCAAGTACCCTTCAACGAGTTAAGTGCAGAAGCATAAGCTACATTTGTGTCCCTTCACAGGCATTCAATTGCGGACTGTTACAAAAATCTGTGTTAGATAACTCTCTCCTTGAAAACCTTACATAAATTCTGGGACAAAAAGGTACTAAGTTTCAAAACTATTTTGTAAGATCAGTTTGAACTTCCATTTTTCATTTGCTAACGAAAGCACTGGAAATCTTCAACCAAGCAAATTCTTGTTTTGCAAACTCCCTAGGTCCGCATAAGCCTTTGAACTTTTGAATGTTTATCCAAGCAGAACTAGAGGTTTATCCACATCTCATAGATGTGCTATTGCGTAGAAAAGGACACAAATTTTGAATCTACTGGTCACTGGTATCTAGTAATTCTATTTGTAAAATGGTCAGTGTTAAATGATTGCAACTTAATAAAGTAAGCACTGGTACTTACTTTGGTCATCTTCCTGGAAAAATGACTAGTGCAAATGAAAAAATTGTATGTGATTACCTCTGGTATTTAGATGTCAATGCCACAGCTACTGATGTGTAGACACCACGAAATAAAAGACTGCAGTGCACAGAACCTGGCATATCAGCAATTCCAAAAAAGTCAGATAAAATCCTCTATGGTTTGAAGGTTTATTCACAGTCTTAATGTCTTTTTTTTCTTCTGAAATAATGTCTCTAAGCAGACAGACAGAAATGTTCATGTGTTCTTCTCCTCACAACTGCTCTTCCTACACTGAGTCCAAGAGCTCAGAAATAGGCTCTAACTATACTTCTATCACGTTTTTGCCACCTTCCAGAGTTGTTTCACCTGTTAATCTGTTGCTGAGTTTGTAAAACGAATTCGAACATCATTTCTCTAATAATAGGTGGAAGTTGTAAGAAGCTGAATCCCAAAATTAATATGGAAGGAAACAAATTTTTAAAATCCCTTTCCTTATTTACATGATTGATCCCAGGGCAGTACAAATTCAATCATGCTACCAACACGTTGGAAGTGCTGGAAGAGGTGTCATGTACTGTGGGACTAATCTATAGCTATTGGCTCCTTGATCATAGTAGCTTGGTATTGCTGGATTTTAGCCTGAGTGAAGTCCCATCAAATACAATGAGAAATGGCTCACAATTACATGGACCACTGCCTCAACACTAAAGCTGGCATTGGCTACCAATCAAGGCCTCTTCCTAGACATTGCCCCTGTGACATACACAAACATCAAGGATTATCACTCAGTTTGGCCAGCTCAGCTCTTTATCTAGTATTTATTATCAAGGAGGTTTCTATGGGCATGGGAAAGAGTTCACTCCAGTTATTTCAGAGATCCTGTTAAAGAGACAACGACATAAAATATTTATCCATAACCACCCAGTAGATTGATTTGTACCTTTAATTATATGATCAAACCTAAGCTAGTATTTATAATTTTTGCTGAACTGTGCTAAGATTGGATAAGTAACTACGGTTAAATGTCCAGGTAAATACTTTCCCAACCTCTGATGCTGTTTATAGTGATGCTTAGGCAAAGCCAGACATCTACTTTACGTCAGGTGGCACACATCTGAAAAGTAAACCTAGCTCACAAATAGTGGATTTGGAACATCCCAGAGCAGAACTGAATCCACAGCATTACAAGCTGTGATCAGACACATCCTTTCGTTTCTCCTTTTCATTCCAAAACTTAACACAGTCTTGTCTAAATTAAACAAAATAAATAAATAATAGAAAACAATCTGGAAGCCCTCTGCCCTCCACCCCCAACAAATATTTGCTCACATTGTCTAACAGAAAGGCCAAATACAGAGAAAATGTATTCCTGATATCTGATAAGTAAGTGGGATTTATTTACACAAATTTGTTTAATTCTGATCTCCTGCTTGTCTGCTAGCTCATCTGCTCTATTTCACTCATTTCATCCAGCGGAGGGTTTTTCAATTATAAATCCAGGCAGCACAGTATATTTGAGCATTCTGTCAGCTTGATTTGTTTTTATGCTTGTAATGAATTTTAAACTCTCTCCTCGAAAGTCATCACATACGATTTGGAAATAGAAGTTCTCTGTTGTTTGGTGTGATTACAAATTGCTGGATAAATGGGAAAAGTCTGAAGATAACTAAATCCATCCTACAGGAGCCAGCAATGAATCCCAATAGACTGAGAAGAATATGGAGCTCCTACTCATGTTCTTTATTTTACTGTCTCTCCTTCTTCGTCTCCTCCTTCTCGTTCTTATTTAATCCATTTTATTTATTAATCAGTCTTTAATCATTGTCTATATGCTACACAGGGTATGGCACTTGCTACTTATAGCACTCTGTGAAAAGATAAGTAAGAATTGACTTAAATAATTACACACCCTGGGTTTAATGATTTCAGTAATTGGAAACTGGGCTACAGAGCTTCCCTTTGGCAGCAAAATCGCTGGTGGGGAAGAGCAGGGTGAAGTGTCTACGACTTTGACTGGGCAAAAAGCCCTCATATATGATGAAGATATCCCAAGATGAGAAGGTGATAGCATCAGGGATGAGTAGTTTCTCCTGGAGGAGACCAGCATTGGGCTCTCCTATGGAAACTGCAATAATTTGCCTGGACATTTCTCTCACCTCAAGCTGCAGGAGAAATGGAAGGTGCATGTATGCAAGTACATGTATGTACAAATATACATTTTTATAAAACTATTCCCTGCACTTGAAAGGTTTACTCAAGATCTAGAGCTGTATTTATAATATATGTGGAAAAGCTATCAAAGAACTGAAGCAAAAAACTTGATCAAAGGCAAATAAGTAAAACACAGCATTTAAGCAGTGTTTATTTTACTTCTGAAGTCTTTTAGATTCCTGTGCAAATCTTGCTGGTGTCCTATAAGAATAGAGTCTTCTCAAACAGTAATATTCCCTTGAGATATATGCAGCATTTCACTAATGAGCATTCTGTGAGGTGAAGGCTGGAGGTATGAAACGCTAGTAAATATTCAGTGCAATCTGACCCATTAAATCCCACAGTGGCAATCTTATGACGTCCTTGTATTCCCTGTGCCTGACAAACAGGGATGTGTTTTTCTTGCTAGACCTATTAAATCTATTGACAACCTTAAGCAGTAGAAAACACACTGCTGTCTTGAAAGTCAGGACATTCCCGGGACAATCGTCAGTAAGTGGCTAGCAACCTGAATGGCAAGACAAGTCTGTAAGAAATCAGAGATCACCAAACATTCAATACTTGCTGGCTCAAAAGTGGACACCTGAGACCTTTGAGAAATCAGGTAATTAACCTGAAATTCCTTCTTGTTGATAAAAAGTACTTATGGTGACAAGATACTTTGCTACATGTTAATGCTGTCACACCTTTAGTATTGGTAAAAAAAAAAATAACTTCCTGCTTCACTGTGACAGAATTAACTGCGGTCTACTTAAATCTGTGTATTTGTTTGGTGGTTTACTACACACATACTGAAAATACTGACATCTTTGTAACCTGTGTTTTTCCATGTAACTTCAAGATTCTGAATGTGCATATGAGTCACTGAAAGCAAAACTTCTCAGTTTGTTAAGTTCTGATGACTTTCTTTTATTTTCCTGAGACAAGTCATTACTTCAGCCTTTACAGAAGTCCTCATTATAATTCTCACTGTAACCATGCAAAGAGTTTGCTGGCTCTCTGACAGACCCAGAATGAGCTTTGCTTGTGCTACGATCTTCTTTCCTGCCCCTGCCAGCAATCCTTCATGTTTCTTGAGTGCTGGTCCTGTTAAAGCAATGGTCACAGTGAAATGGTGAGGGAAACCAATCTTCTTCTGTAGATTGGAGGAAGTGAGAAAGGCAGGAATTTGGGACTGTCAGGTTCTGTGATGCTCATACTCCTCCAGGAGGGCTGGGAAGGAGCTTGCCCTCTCCTCCTAGAGCAAGACTGGCTGGGACCTTGGTTGATAAGGTTCTGGGAGAAAGTGTGCAGCAGTTAACACTTTGTGACTGCTACATGGTGGATGTCCTGCAGCTAAGCCAGAAAAGAAAATATTACAGAGACATGTGCACCCTGGGTATGTGTCACTTTTCACAAAGAGTAGAGGAATGTACCTTTCAGTCTGAAAAACACCTGGATTGCTAAAAAAGCATAGGTGGTTTTATTGATAGCATTAGATGTTTAATTTTTAGGTGAAGTTGCATGACTGGAATCCCTTTGTTACTGAATGAGCAAACTCAGATCAGGAGAGCATGGTGTGAGTGAAGGCCTGTTTCAACAGACCCTTGTTTGCATATAGGACTTTCATTTACCTTGAGGACAGATGAAAGGAGTAAGTTTTAAGCCTGCAAGAGGAAGAGAGAGCCTGTCAGCAAATGTGCAAATAAAAGCGTAGATGCATCCTGACAGCAAGAAATAAGTGACCTTGTCACTCTGATTTTTTCACAAATAAAAATTTCTTCAAATATATGCAGAATAGAAGCATTTATTCTGTAGGGAAAGATAGTGCTCTACCTGCAAAACCAGTTGTATGGTGATGCTGAAGTATCCTCTGAAAATGTGCTAACAAGCAGATGAAAAGGAAATGCATCAAGCCACCCCAGTGAATTGGCACAAGGTAACTGGGAGGCTTACAAAATAAAACACAGCTGAGTCAACACAACATGGGGTGAGGTGCTTGGGTGAGAAACAAGACACAACTCAGGACAGGAACAAGGTTTGCAACACATCCAAGGAAGCAGTGAGATGAACAGAAAGAGAAAATTCACTTCATATGGCAAAAGAAGCTTACCTTTCCATTCTTTAAGGTTTTGAACTCCAAGTTGGATCCCAAAATTTTACTCTGAGTATTGTTCAAATGAAAAATTCCGTCATTTGGTCCTTCTGCATATTTCATCAGCTGCCCAGTTGTATGTCTGCTTTGGCAGGTGCTCTAGGTCTGCTCTCAACATATGCCCAAAGTGCTGATACCATTTTCTCTGGGTGACTTGCGGGAATAAGGGTCAATGAACCATCTGATAAAACCTGGCATGTAGTATATATTCAAAACATTTAGTGTCTCTTTTTACTGAGGAACTAGCTTTTGAATTCATTTAGGCACCTGTCTGTACTTTGAGTATGTTTCCAACTTTAACATTCATATATTAAGATGGAAATGTTAATTACTCTGACAACAAATTCTTACCTAAGTTGGTGAACACAGCTCCTGCTTTCTTATTTCTTGACATTATTTCCTTCCAAAACTCTTATGTCTCTATAAATCACTACTAAAATATGTGAACTCATGTTACATATGTCTTGTTGCTCAGGTCTGACGTGGGTTTCGGTAGGTTTCTTATGAGATTTATCTTCTATTTGACTATTTAACTGAACTTTCACTGTGATGTTGGGCTGTAGTTCACGCCGAAACTTATTTGGTAAACTGGAGAGGTGTCTGTAGATGTCTGCACTGTAGCTAATCATGCTAAACACACACGGAAGTCTGTGCTGCCATTCAGTAAGACCTGGACAGACTGGAGAGTTGGGCAGAGAGGAACCTGATGAAGTTCAACAAAGGCAAGTGCATGGTCCTGCACCTGAGGAGGAACAACCCCATGCATCAATACAGGCTTGGGGAGGACCTGCTGGAGAGCAGCTCTGTGGAGAGGGACCCGGGTGTGCTGGTGGATGACAGGTTGACCATGAGCCAGCAGTGTGCCCTGGCTGCCAAGAAAGCCAATGGGATCCTGGGGTTCTTTAAGAAGAGTGTGGCCAGCAGGTCGAGGGAGCTTTTCCTCCCACTCTCCTCTGCCCCAGTGATGACCCATCAAGAGTACTGCGTCCAGTTCTGGGTTCCCAGCTTCAAGAAAGATGAAGAGCTACTGGAGAGAGTCCAGTGGAGGGCTACGAGGATGGTGAGGGGACTGGAGCTTCTCTCCTATGAGGAAAGGCTGAGGGAGCTGGGCTTGTTCAGCCTAAAGAAGAGAAGGCTGAGAGGAGACCTTATAAATATCTGAAAGGTGGGTGTCAGGAGGATGGGGCCAAGCTCTTTTCAGTAGTGCCCAATGACAGGACAAGGGGCAATGGGCATAAACTGAAGCAGAGGAAGTTCCAGCTGAACATGAGGAAGAACTTTTTCCCTCTGAGGATGACGGAGCACTGGAACAGGCTGCCCAGGGAGATTGTGGAGTCTCCTTCTCTGGAGATATTCAAGACCTGCCTGGACAAGGTCCTGTGCAGCCTGCTGTAGGTGACACTGCTTCGGCAGGGGGGTTGGACTAGATGACCCACAGAGGTCTCTTCCAACCTCTAACATTTTGTGATTCTGTGATTTTACGATTAAATAAGGGAAAAAAAACACTTGAAGGGCATGACTCATCACATCCAGAACAGGTGACCTGATCTGAGCTGCATTTCTGTTCATGACCCTGCAAAGAGCCTATCTTAGCTGCAAACATCCACATTGTTGGCATCTGTGTGTAACTGTGAGTAATCCCACAGCTACCCTTTAGCAGCCATGCTGTGGCCTGAATAAAGGACATTGAAATATTTTCTAGTTTTCCCAAATGATTAAATTAAGACGTGATTTATAGGGTCAAATCAAAGGTCCATTTGGCACTGTATTCTTCTGTGTGACCAGGACACTTTTCCTTCTTCCTATGCATATTTGTTCATTTTGAAGTTAAAGTGTTCTTAAAGGTATAAAGCTATTAGAACTTCCACAGCTGAAATGTCTTCAATTAATGTAGTCAAGAAGATAGATGTTTTATTCTTAAATGGAGAGTATGGATTCTTTTTTCTTATCTCTATTACTGAAAGTGCTATGAGTGGATTTTCTAGAACGGTGCTATAAAAACAAAAGTTGATTGATTAATTCAAAACCTACAGCTAGGAAATGTTTTCCAGGAATACTTAGAGGAAATGCACAATGGTCTATGAGTAAAAGCAATTTACTGCGTGCACCCTGACAGACAAACTTACAGGGATCTGATACATTTGGCTATGGCAGTGACAGATATGGTGAAATAGTGATATTTTTCTATACTCATTCCTTCCTGTTGTGCTGAATTAGAAGATGAGCATATCCAACCTGTAGATTGCCTTACTGAGATTCTCTAATCATACCTTTCATATGTTTAAGTCTGTTGGAAACGTGAGTGTACGTGTAAAAATACATACAAAGGTTGACTTTCGATGGAAGCAAGCTCATTAAAAACTAGCTCTGCTAAAACGAAAATACCCATCAGTCCACTATTCACCTTACTCTGCAAGAACAGTAGCCACAGGGAGGACTTCTCTGCCCAAGCTTAATGAAAGCAATGTTTGTCCTTTTATTGCAGAGGTCTTTGAACCAGGCTGTACCTGTTTCCAAAACAATCTGTGTACAAGTAACTGAGAGTGTTAATGGTTTTGTATCGTGTACTTAAGAGGCAGGTTAGACGTGAAATTCTAACAAAACAAGAAACTTCAGGGAATTTACCTGGGGAAAAAAATTATAAAAAAGAAACAAAAATGTCCCTGAATTCTTATTTTCCTGGTGTAGTCCTGCTATTCTGGTATTGTCCCTGCATCTGCATTTTTCACTTTTTTACTAATCTATTTACTTCATTTGCCAGGTTCAGATGTGCCCAGTGTGTTCCTCATGAACCATTTTTGCTAACATTTTATTTTTTTATCAGAGTCAGGTCATTAGTTATTTTCCTGATTCATAGTAACTTGCTTCTAATGCAAAATGTTTTTCCGTCTGACCTTGCTGAGATACAGAAGAGGACAGCTCCTAGCTCACTGACTTCACGCTCCCACCATCAAAAACCCAACCTATTTTTGATGTCTTTTAGAAATATATTGGACTTGATTTAATTTCTCTCAGTGATGACACTACAGCTCTGCAACCTTACCCTTCTAAAAGCTAGACATCATCTTTTAATTACCAGCTTAAATTTGTTAATGATCAATTTATACCAAGATATTTTTTATGTTTGTTAAACAGCCCCTCTTCCTTTCTAACATAAATAAGGTTTTGATGTGTTTAAAAGGCTATACCACCAGTGGAGTTATCTGAATTCGAACTTATGTTTGTACTGTAATGAATATAATTATTCCAAATGTTTGTAATGCATGAGGGAATATTCACTGGCATTTCCAGTGAACAGAGAAATAAAAATATTCTTCGCCAGATCCCATGTGCTTACCATAGAAGAAAAAGATATCTCTATTAAACTGAAACTCCAGAAGAAAGAAAAAACTGACACATGGAACCATTTACTCTTTAGCGTATTCTTCTCTACAGGAAAACTCTTTCTCATGTTTATTGATATGGGTGAATAAAGGTTTGGGTGAATAAATATTTAAGAACAAACATTTGCTTCTGGTGTGACATTATTTCATGGTTAGTTAATAACATGATGGACATTGAGAAAACAGTAGCATATATAGCCATATAAAAAAAAAATCTGCTCCTCCAACACAAATACATAACACAGCTCTCTTCCCCACCGTGATAAAATCGGTTTTGTCCTTAATGCCATAGTTTCTATATGTGCTTTCTTGGTAGTGCTGTAGATGTGTGGATGTGAAACACATGTATCAGGATTTTTTTATGTCCCTTTTTATGATAAAATGTGCTAACTTTAAATTGAAGTTTGTCATAGTGAGAAATAAGAAAGCAGCTTTCCCTGTTGCTGGTATTACTGTGTCTGCAATTCTTTGAATTACTGTCCGTTCCTGAGGCAAAATGTCTTCATCTGATTATTTAAAATTACGTCATTGATTAGGTGTGAACAAATTGGCTCATGAAATGAAAGGATGTACAACATGTCATGATTAGACTTTCAGATGCTCCTGGCAACACATGGGTTTAAAACCTCTTGCATCTTTTTTGCTCGCCTTAAGAGATACAGTGTAGTTCTGCTGGAGTCCAACATAACGGACACCTAACAAAGATGTCTCAGGCTACTTCTATAACAAGAAAATTCATTACAATAAAGCACAAACTAGGACATTATAACATATACTGAAAGTCTAATTTTATTAATAATGAAGACAACGCTTAGGTGAGGCTCATTTTGAAAGCACTGTTTAACATGTTAACCAGGATTACTTCCCTTATTCCTACTCCTCTCCTACGCATGTGTTTCATCTGATACACCTATAATCTCTGCTTTAGGCTATCAACACTTTCAAGACAAGGCTTGTACTTTTTTTTATGTACAGCACTTCGTACATTTGGGGAATAATAACAGGAATCATAAGGATGAACCTTCCTGTAAATACGACGTTGGACTTCATTTTTTCTTGTACTATAGATCTGAAAACAAAGAATACTTCAGAACAAGTTTAAACATGTCCTGCTGAATAAAGGGTAATGTTTCATCTCATTGATAATGTCATAAATGCTCTTATTCTGTTATTACATCATCAATATAAAATCCTATGGTGTAGACGGCATGCACTGAGAATACAAAAAATCTGTGTTGCTTCACTACCCTTGTAAATATATATTTCTTGTGCAGGCACATTAGACTGCTTGGATCTTGAGTCAGGTGCCAATGGCTGTGAGAAAGAAGAGCACGGACACTGCTGTGGAGGGGAAAACTGGCTTTTGACACTTACCAGGCTTAGAAGTCAGCAGGCCCTGGGAAAACCATCCCTGCAAGGTACAAGTTAGCTTAAGCTAGGCAAGTTGTTCCCCCTACAGAAAATGAGGCAAGGAAATGCAATTCATCCCATCTTCGGTATGTAAAGTTAGGACAGATAAATCCCCAAATTAATTTTTAACTCAGAAAGCAGAGAAAGTCTGGAATACTACACCAGATATCTTCTCAACTCCAGATATAAATGTTATCTTACTATTTTATGAACAAACTTTAATTATATAAATAAGTGTACATACCTCTCTACGTTTATTTCTGTATTTCCATTCAGATATTGTTTACAAACTATAATCATACTATTACAGAATATAGCTATTGTCTTCGAGGAATTCTCAATTAAATTAGCTAGAGGAATGATGGTATGTCAGTATTTTATGTAAGATTTTTATAAGAAGTAAACGTAAGAGCAGAAAAATTGCACTTAACCAGGTCATGTGCTTTATTGTTATGCAAGGTAAAACTTAAAAGCTGCAAGGTTAAATACTATAATTTGGAAAAAGACAGTATAAGTAAAATGCAGATGCTGTAATATCTATGTAATTAACTTGTAATTGCAGCATAATTGCACAGTGGTTTTGCTTTGCAGTAGATTGCTGAACTGGATTTATGCAGTTACTTACGAATATGTTAATTATACAAATTTTGACATCATATTAAATTTCTTTTTGTGACAAAGTTCCTTCAAATTATCAAATAGGGAGTGTATATTTTTTTCAATTTCCTCCTCAGAAGAACATTTAACTGTATTTGCATGTTATAAGTAGACAGCGTGCAAAAGTTGTAGCAAGTTAAAAAGGAATCCTGAAAGGCTTTAGTTTATACATTACACATCATTTCTCATAACACATAGCTCATAAATAACACATATGATTTGGTCTGATACAGCTGTAAGCAAAAGAAGGAAGACTGAAACCTAAAGGCAAAAATATTATAATGAAATGTAATTAAATAACACAATAGAAAAAGTAATTGAGTAGTTTCACAGAAATAGTGGAAGTGATACAGTCATCCGCCATCTCATGTGATTGCCTGATGCCCAATTATGGAGAGTGATCAACAGCTGCATCACTGGGTGGAAGTGTCTTGTCCTACAGAGGAAACATTTACCTTAGCTGTGGTGAATCCTAAAACTCGGCTGCTTGCAAAATAGCGGACAGAGCTATTCTCCAGGGTGTTCAGAAGGCGACAGTGTTGTGCCTCTAACTTTAGGACACAGGCTAATTAGAGAAATCATAACACAGACACGTAGGGGCACGTGCTGGTTAGCCCCAAAGGTCTCTGGTAAGTATCAACAAAGAAACGAGCAAGTATGCGCACCAAGACCATGAATATCTATACTGGTAATCTGAATGTGCCCAGCAGTATGCTCGGGTAGAGGCCAGCTAGCATGAAACAGCCTGCTGCCTTGCCATTGTACCTAGCTAGCCTCCTGCATCCAGACTGTATGCTTGGAATCACTCTTAGCTGTACTAACTTCCCAACAGTGCCTGAAAGTTGTTTGGCAGAGTGAGATTTGGCCAGCCCAAAATCAATCAGGGTGTCCTAATTCTTCACTGACGGGTATTCTTATTATATATATGGAATATATTACAATACAATATATTCACAAAGTAATTTTTTTTTTAATGACAAAGAAATTCCATGTTCTGGGACATAAAGCAAAGAATGTAAGCGTGATGTGCAATTTTAGTTAATTATAATTAAGGAAACAATTATTTAACACTTTTTTTTAATAGAAACTGAAGATGCCAAGAATAAGAGCGAACAGTTCAAGCAGGTATTTGTATAGGAAATTCATACACCAAATAATATAATTGCAACTTCCTGAAAACTTTTTTTACTAGAACAATAATAATTTTAACAATTACCTCAAACTAAGCACCAGTTTACTCAAATGCATTCAATCTTCTGTGTAAATAATTTACACTGGCATTTAATAATACCTGGACAAGCTTGAGAAGTGGGCCTGTGTGAACCTCATGAGGTTCAACAAGGTTGAGTGCAAGGTCCTGCATCTGGGTCGAGGCAACCCCCCACTATCAATACAGGCTGGGGAATGAAGGGATTGAGAGCAGCCCTGCCGAGCAGGACTTGGGGGTGCTGGGGGATGAAAAGCTTGACATGAGTCACCAATGTGCACTCGCAGTCCAGAAAGCCAACAGTATCCTGGGCTGCATCAAGAGAAGCATAGCCAGCAGGTCAAGGGAGGTGATTCTTCCCCTCTGCTCTGGTGACAACCCACCTGGAGTACTGTGTCCAGCTCCGGAGCCTCCAGCACAAGAATCCCTCAGAATAGGAAAGACATAGACCTGTTGGAGCAGGTCCAGAAGAGGGCCACAACGATGATCCGGGGGCTGGAACACCTCTGCTATGAGGAAAGGCGGAGAAAGCTGGGGCTGTTTGGCATGGAGAAGAGAAGGCTTTGGGGAGACCTTCTAGCAGCCTTTCAGTACCTGAATGGGGCTTATAGGAAAGATGGGGAAAATCTTATCAGCAGAGCTTGTTGTGATAAGATGAGGAGTAATGGCTTTAAACTAAGAGAGGGTAGATTTATAATAGATATAAGGAAGAAATTTTTTACAATGAGTGTGGTGAAACACTGTTGTGCAGAGAGATAGTGGAGGGTCCATCCCTGGAAACATTCAAGGTCAGGGTAGACGGGGCTCTCGCAACCTGGGCTAGCTGAAGATATCCCTGCTCACTGCAGGGGGGCTGGGCTAGATGACCTCTAAAGGTCCCTTCCAACCCAAAGCATTCTATGATTCTATGATTCATTCCAAAAGCTTAGATGAGCAAATTTTTGGAATTTTGCTTGAACACAAAGTTCATTGATAGCAGCAATGAAAATCTGCTGGGTGCCAACAAACAGTACATCAGGCACCAGGGCACAGAGGAATTCATGGTGCAGTTTGAGCCAGCAGCTTTGGCAAGGTATTGACATCATGAGGTTTTAGTAGTAATACTCCACAAAAAATTAAAAAAGAAAGGTGGTGGAGAAAACTCAGCAGAGACTTCCATGCATTTTTAATTATTTTACCCAGGGCTTGCATCTAAAATTTTCGCAGGAATTCCATACACAACCATCAGTATTTTAAATGTTTGCATCTACTATCAAGCTGAGCTTGTACTTATAGCTATCTTGAAAATATCTTTGGAATACCTTGCTTTGGAGTAAGCAAGGCCCCCGAAACACTCCTTCTGTCAGTGTGAAGTTATAAGTAAGTCCTCTGTGCCATCATGTAAGTATTTTAAAGAATAAAGAAATCTGAAAATCAGAAAGTCATGAGGAAGCTGCCCTTTGAAGAAAGGAAAACGCAGACAGGTAAGACATTATTGCCAAATAAACTACATTTATGAATGGTGCTGTAACTGATGTCTACTTTTAAATGTATTCATCACCTATTCCTGTCAAGTCACAGAGACACAAGAAAAGAAACAGGCCTGAGAAACCTGATTTTCTATCAGGTATAAAAGCCTTTCATAGCAGAAGATTGAGCACATTTTTATAACTTTTCACCAAAACTGGAATTCTATCAAACAGTGCTTCATTTGACAAGATGAAGTAGCAATATTTGATAAATATCAGTTAGACTAGTATGCTGCTGGAATTCAGAAGGAAGAACTTATATTATTTGCCCAACAGCTCAGGAATATCCTAGTAGTTAGACACTCAGTTATGCTGGCTAGCTTCATCATGAGAATAATTTACCAACCACACCATGAAAATACCAGCATTTCTTGGCAATCACACAATGAAAGCACACCATGAAAATTCCCAAATGCTTGTGAGGAAGATAGGATATATAAGCACTAAAATAAGCTGCTTTTACATCCTAACCTCAGGATCTGTCCCAAAATAACTTGTTTCATGAAAATTACAGACTCGAAAAAGTACAGATGTGGCAAAAGAGCAGTTCTGTTCAGCTTTATCTCTCTTTCTTTTTTTTCCTTCTTTTTTTTTTTTTTTTGTGGGCACACACATAATGAATTTGTTTCCAGATATTGAGCTGATACTGCCATTATCCATATCAACTTAAGTATAAAAAATTATGGTTAAAATTATCCTTGAAATTAAACAGGGTAGGAAGAAAGGTTATGAAAGGAAAGCACAACAAAAATTCCCTTGGAAAGTACACGGAGAAGGCTTTTGAATTACATATACAACAATGGAAGAAATGAGAATATAACACATCTTTTTATAACATAATCATATGTCTCTTATCTGTACAAAATTTCATACAAAACGCAAGGAAGGCAATGACATTGTACATATACTGTGATTTGATATATTAGCTGTGCGGTATCTAGTACAAAATGCCAATTATCATGATTAATTTTACATATATATTATTTATAATGCTACTGCTGTATAACGAATGTAGGAAGCTAGCAACGACTAACTGGGTCACCAAGTCCATTTCTAGATACTGTCAGAAAATCATGATGTAGATGTTTAGCAGTGGAAGAAATAATGATAGACCTGCTACAGTGAGGCTGATAAACAAACCAGTCAGCTGGATTGGTGATTTACTAGTTGTTATGACATGCTCTCCGATTTTATCACACCACCAATAAACAATGTTTTTCTGGGGCACTGTCTTGGTTCAGCTCTGTTTTAAAAGCCCTGTAGCTAGTTCATCGCCCTGCCATAGATGAAAGCATCATTTCTGATAATAGCCACTAAACTAAATAATAATAAAGAAGCAAAAAGCCCCACAAAACAAACTGAAAATCCCATTGTAAACCCCAAACCCTTTACTTCTCCTATCTCAAAGCTGGCTGATGTCCCCCAGGTTGTGGCTCACTAATCCCTCCTTATTCAGCAAGAAACATAATTTTTAATCCCTTACAGTATGCTTGAAGGACTGTTGAACAAGGAATTCTCTTGATGATACAAACACATTGGCCTCAATGTTTTTCTGGAATGGCTGTCCTGCATAAAGTCGGATATTTTAGCACATGGAAGGCCCGAACTGTAACTATGGTCACTTCAGAAAGATCCCAAGGAAGCCAGCTTCTTCATACAAGGCCATAGAATGATTGGATTAAGTCTGGCTTCCAGTAATGCTAAAGCTGGTGCTCCAAAACTGGTCATCTTCTAGGGTATCCTGATGCCTCTTTAACTGGCAAGAGAATCATTTGCGACCCACAGAGAAAAAAGAAATCTGAACTCTCAGCTCTATTGGTAAAATCATTGTTGAGCAGAGCTGAATGTGGAACAAATTCTGCTCAAAGACGTTTGTTCTGTTTTTCTTAGTTCTGACTAGAAATAAAGAAAAAAGTAATGGTGACATTGCTACAGAAAGCATGCTGAAAGCACCTCAACTTCAGTCAAAGTGGCTTCTTTTGCCAAAACCACTTGTTCTTTTGTGTTTCATTCAGTACTGTATATATTTTAATTCCCAGAAAATTATATTCCCCCTCTTAATGTCTAGATTTATTTTAAAGCCAAAATAAATATGAATTTTCTAAGATTTTGAGGTTCTAATAGAGTGTACTTTCTCATGGAAAACAGTTCTGTCTGCACTTTCTTCGCCAAGTCATCACAATGCTATCAGTGTACACAGTCACAGCTGGAGCCTGGGGTGGGAAGCACCATGACTCCAGCTCCTGCTCATTCCCTTTGGGTCACGATTAGCCTTTGGAGAAGCTTTGAAAAAGCAGCTGCTTAGTTTCAAAAGGCACACTGTCCGCAAGTATTTTTGGCCCTAACATGGGGAGTGCTTTCAGGGGAGACTTCGCATCTGGCAAGTGAGATCCATAACATGACCCTAAATAACGCGAATGTGAGAACAACTTTTTATTCATAAACAGATGATTATGGAAAGATAGCTTATTGTACAGCAAACAAATCTGTGTTGGATAGTTACATATACACTAAGGCAAGTCCTTTTCTTGCTTTATAGCTTAGGTTAGAAACAGCCAAAGTCAGAAGACACTGTGAAGGCACAGCTTTTGTTGTTACTGGACTCTATATATCAAGCAGGCTGTGGTTTAGGGTGACAACTCAGAGAACTACAGGTGATCACCTTTGGAGAAAGGTGTCCTTGAATAATCTGTGTGTCCAAAAGGTTCCTTTCCACCTTCTTATTGTCCCTTTCTGTCAGTGGCTATGTTCTTAGGAAGAACTACAAATAGATATATTTGGAAGTGCAACATGGTTTGCTTTGTAACGGACCAGATGGCATCCCGTGACAGATATATTCGAACAATACATTCCCAGAAGAGGACAATTCTATTCCTCTGACAGTATCTGAATGACATATGCTTTCTATAGTTTCGCTAAAATATCCGGAGTTTCTCTAACAGTTACCTGCAAACCTGTTTTCTTCTGTTCAACAAGAAGCATGATGTTTGGTGGTGTTCTGTCTCTTTTTTTTGTGTGTGTGTTTTTTTTTGGAGGCAGGGGTTGTTGTTGTCTTAAGAGGGAAGAGGATAAACAGATTCTTGGTGCTTTCATTGGCAGGAGCACCAATAAAGTCACTTACATCTTCCAACAAACAGTCTCAAACAGACTGGATGTATAATACTACAATTAGGCTTTTTTTGATGGTTTGATTTAAAAAAACAAAACAAAAACAAACAGATGATCTGTTTACATTAATATTATATTTAGTGACATCTGAGTGGGGTCTGTATGACAAAGGCTCTGTTCTCTTGCCTTGCCTTGCTTTGCCTCTAAAAAAAGTCAATGTGCCATCATTCACTCTTGCAGCTGGGATTCGGAGTCTCTGGAAGCATGGCAATAAAACATATTGAGGCTTGAATACATTCCTTCCATTTGTGGCTGAATGCCTTCTAATCACTAAAAATCCTCTAAATAGTCTCTACCAGAATAAAATAAGGTTTTATTTAAAGTCTGAAATGGTTTTTATTTTGGGAATCATGTGTTATTTTAGCTCCATAGTTCTGACTCTGTTCCTTATTCAGCAGCAGTTTCTTTCTTAAGGAAGGTCTAACTTAAGCTCTGGGTTTAGGATAATAATCAGCTTCAGTTTGTATGATTCTGCTGTGTGCTATATCAGGTGGGCAGGCAGGACCTATGCTCAGACCCCAGAGATTATTTCCATTTGACAGAGATTACTTTCTAACCACTCTTTGAAAGCAACATCTCTGATGTTTCACTAGCTCCCTCAGCTAACAAGGAGGACTTTGTTTTTGCAAAAATGAAATAGTTCCAATATTTTTCCTACAATTTAAAACACATTATGTTCTATTCTTATACTTCCAGAAGCTCTTATTCTAGGTCTTGCTAAACATGAGCTTAGCCTTTTCTCTGTTTTGTGAAAATAACAGTTTGCCACTCAAACATACGGCTATAGGAATAGTCAGAAGTTACTTGAATGTTACTTGATGGAAATAAACTAGTAAATTTTAGAAACAGTGAATTTAAATCTGTGCTTAATTTTAGTAATATAAGTCCAATAAGTTGAGAGTAAATTGGTGTAAAGATTATATAGTTAACATGAAAATCAGGCAGAATGACACTGACATTTTTACACTGAAAACCACATTTCCAGTTTCACACATTACAAGTAAATTACCGGATATCACAATGTTACTAAGAACCGATAATTCGGAAGCTGTGGATTGATAGTTTGTTTTCTCACACAGGAATATAGAAACATCATCTGAAGTGTAGATATGTGCTTTGAAGTACAGAGTAAGAGCAAAAGATTCTCAGCATCTGCTAACAACTGCTGGGATGCTTGGGTTAGATCTTGGATATAATCTGTCAAATTGCATTAATCAAGTTAAATTACACTTCAAGACATAATGAAATGTGACCAACATAGTTAAATACAATGATCTAATGTAACAGCAAAAATGTATTCTTGATGATAGTGGGTAAAGAAACTGCAGTTTTGGTTTAACTCAGAAAATATTGCTTTCTTTTTTGGAGTATTTTTAGGACACAATATGCTCTCTGCTGAAGGTTTTTGGCCGTTCTCATAGAAATTTAAAAGGACATGATGAGGGCATTTCCAGCTATTGCACTACTGAGGATTTAATTTGCAATTAAATGAGGAAAAAGAAACTGATCATCTGCAGCTTTCTGTAAAGAGTATGTTCTTCCTTTCTATTAATACAGATTGCAACCTGGACACTGTATAGAAGGAGCATAATATTGCTCACATTTACACATATTTATACATACATAACCTCAGATACTTTTGTTACAGATCGTAATTGAACAATGATGACAGGCTCTTGACCAAACTTTCACAAAAGCTTCATTGCTTTATACTGCAGCCAAACCCTTAATAAACTTGTGACTGGACATTGATTAGTATGGCAATGGTAACCAAGCCAACACCACCTGGAGAAGGTGATTTCAGGCAACAGCAGCCAGCAAAACACAAGTCTCATTAATTCAGCTGTAAAAAGTTTTAATCTACAAGATTTGGTTGAAAATAGTCTTGTGTGTGACACAAATAATCTGTCAAGATTTTGTCACATCTTATCTATCTCCATATATGTATTCTGTTCTGTAAATACGACTGATTTTTTGTTATTATGTTACATAAAATATTATATTATGTATATTTATGTGTAATCCTTAAAAAATTTAATTAGGACACTTGAAAGAGGTTTCAGTTGTATAATAATTGCTTGGTAATCGTCGGGTTATATGATCAGTAAATAAGTGACTGATATTAATAAAGCAACACTATAACTTCTTTCTTCTCATAGCAGTGCACTGCAAACCACAGGTGTGATGAGTTCTACAGAGGAATGAGCAGGCAGCTGGACTAACTTCATGCTGTACACACTGGTGGTAATCCCACCACACAAAGCATAAGAGGTTGGTAAATCCATTTGTTTTTGAGTACTGGACTCCCATCAATATTGTGCTTATCTTAGATTTAATCATATGATTTGATTCACAATGCTGCTTATAGCAAGGATTGCAAAAGCAGTTACAAGAGACAGCCAGATCTGCTCCTGCTGGGTTTTGTTGGTATTTTCACTCCTTTAAAATGCTGCAACTTTATGTTTGTGACTCCATGCCTCCAGAAAGAAGTGTATAATTTTATCTCGATAAATCAGCATTACTTATTCAAATCCAACATGTACAAGAAAATGAACCTCAGTGGAAAACAATGCAACCTAGAGATCAATCCTTAAATGAGTTGCTGGCAGGTGGAGGGACCAAAAGCTTATAAATCCCACAAGTCTTATTTTCTTTAAGTGGGAGTTAAGGGTCCTGGTTTACATAGCTCTTTTTCTAACTTTATGCCAGCTATGGATGGTTCAAAATTTGGATTTAGATCCTCAGGCCATAAAATTCCTGCAGGGTGAATTTCTTTGCAAAAAGAATTGTTTTGTATAGAAAGGCAATCTTTTCCCGCAGAGTGGTAAAATTTAAATCTGTGATGGCATCTCTAACAACAAACCAAAAAAGACCATAGGTGCTGTTTCAGCTAAACAAGCTACTGTAACAACAGTCTTTATGGTATTAAAAAGGCAACAAACTAACTTCAGTTTCTAAATGAAATATAAATAAATAAGCACAGAAACAGAATTTCAGGCACAACTTCTTAAGCCATGACACAATGCAAGACTGTGAAATTGTACAAAATTTGAAGTTATCTCTTTCTTACCTTAATTACAACCTTTCACCAGTGTCCCAGAAGCAAAGAACATCCTTTTTCAAAGCAAAGAAATATATCCATCCTACACAAAAAAAATTAAAAGATGAAATGAGATTAAGGCCTACAATTTCATAAAGTTTGTTTCTTTTGTACCACACTGGAATTAGAAAGTAATATTGGAGTCCTGTTCAGTGCCAGAGGAAAGTAATTATAGAGTCATAGAATCACAGAATCTTAGAATCATGGAATGCTTTGGGTTGGAATGGTCCTTATAGGGCATCTAGTTCCAAGTCCCCTGCCATGGACAGGGATACCTTCCATCAGACCAGGTTGCTCAAAGCCCCAGTCAACCTGGCCTTGAACACTGCCAGAGTGGGGCAACCACAACATCTCTGGGCAACCTGTTCCAGTGTCTCACCACCCTCATAGCAAAAAATTTCTTCCTTTTATCTAACCTAAATCTACCCCCTTTCAGTTTAAAACCATCACCCCTTGTCCTGTCACTACATGCCTTTACATACTTTTTGTAAAAAGTCCCTCTCCAGCTATTTTGTAGGCCCCTTCTGTTACTGGAAGGCTGCAGTAATGTCTCCCTGGAGTCGTCTTCTCCAGGCTGAACAGACCCAACTGCCTCCATCTTTCCTCACAGCAGAGGGGTTCCAGCCCTCGCATCATTGCTGTGGCCTCCTTTGGCCCCGCTCCAGCAGGTCCAGCTCTGTCCTGTGCTGAGGGCTCCAGAGCTGGACACAGGACTCCAGGTGGGGTCTCACCAGAGCAGAGTAGAGGGGCAGAATCCCCTCCCTTGCCCACGCTTCTCTTGATGCAGCCCAGGATACGGCTGGCCTTCTGGGCTGCAAGGGTACATTGCTGGGTCATGATGAGCTTCTCATCAACCAGCACACCCAAGTCCTTCTTGGCAGGGATGCTCTCAATCCGTTTTTTGCCCAGCCTGTGTTTGTGCATGGGATTGCCCCAAGTCAGGTGCAGGACTCTGCACTTGGACTTGTTGAACTTCATGAGGTTCACACAGGCCCAGCTTTCAAGTCTGTTGATGTCCCTCTGGATGTCTTCCAGTGGAAGTTTAATTAAATTTGCTATGAGGAGATCATAGTCATGTGAAACATTTAATGTTAAACTCAGAAGACAATGCAGCAGGACTGAAGGTCCTTCTTGTGCCAATGATTCAAACAGCTTTTAGAATGCCACCATCTTTTTATATCATTGATTTATACAGCAGAGTTTCTGATCTGTCATTCACAGGACATAATTTTGTACACATTTTTTTAAACATAGTATATTACACTATATCCCAAATGTTCATATTTGCCTGTAGTAAGGTCTGTGAGTTCCTCTTCCCTCACTAAAACACAATAGAATTAGTGTTATATGCACTCAAAGCAAAACCTGGTCCAGGTGTGAAAATATATAACTTAAAATACGACTGTTCACTTTTGCTATCCATCCCATTTCCCACCAGGTCAACAAAGATACTTCTTCCACTTAAGGATGAAATACTTCACATTTAATACACACACATGTATATACACATATGCATATAGCTATAAATAGGTACATATATATTTAAGATGGTGATATAGAGTGAGAGTATAAAGCCAAAAATTTTAACTTCAAACCAGGACCCTTTCGGTATCATTGCATCTTCAAAAACTGTTAAACCACTGTGGAAGATGGTCTCAGTACAGGAACAGATCACCTCATACATCATTTTCCTAGATCTTTCATATTTAAGTGCAAACGAGAGTGGAACATGAATAGCCTTCCAGCTTCTTTTTCTCCTGAACAAACATAAATCAATGAGCAATCAGTTGCTGGCTCTAGGATCACAGATGTGAAGAGGACAACAAATTCACCTGCCTACCGACTTACCTCTTTCTAGCTGTTCTTCCTATATCCTGGCTAACTGCACTAAAGACAATGATTATTTTTTCTTTTGTGGAGTAGAAGATTATTTGCTGTTTCCCTTAAGTTCTCAGAGCAGAATCTTGTCCTTTAGATTTGGCTATTTGCAGAGTCAAAATCACAAGAACCCTTAGATTCCTAAATAGTCCCACAAATGATACTAGGCCATCTGATCTTCAGATGCTGCTGTCATTTAGGAGGATAAAATGGGAGATTTTGATGTCACTGACTCTGAACCTAAATCTGATCCGGGAGTTGGCCTCAAACCTAACCATCCCAATGCCCAACCTTTGGTGCTTCTCTAAAAGCAATCAAGACTTCTCAGTACTTTATCTCAGTCACCACTGTCAAAGTAATGCTGATTGCACAGGATAAATTCACAGGTGAAGGAGACTTCTGCAAGTAGTTGGCTCCTGCTTGTTCCTTTCCTGTTTCCCAGCTGTTATGCTTTAGCAGCAGGCTATTGAAACCCAACAGTGACAGCGAAAAAAATAAAAATGACAAACTGCCTGAAAAAAACAGAAACTGCAATCTACAGTGGCAATATTTGTCACTGAAGTTTCGTGGATTGTCCTTCACACTTAAAGGGGCAAGCCTACGTGTTGTCTTTGCTTTTGATGGGAAGGTGATGAAGGTAAAAAAGATGAAACAGAAGAGAAAATGTGTCTAGAATACAAGTATTCCTTTCAAGAAAAATTGCAATTTTTTTTTCCTTCTTTTTATAATTCGTGCATTTATCTGATAAAAGTTTTACTTATTTGAAGTTTTTATTCTGAATTCTTCTGAATTTACACTACACATATGAGTCATGACTATGTCAAGTGATTACTTCTCCCTCAAATTAGTAGTCTGGAGATCAAGGTTGGCTGAGTAGACTCAAAACCAGAGAAACCCTGATACAGTCACATGTTAAGATATTACTAATACACAGTACTTATCAATACATCTCCATAGAAACCCTCTTTCTTGAGGGAATCTGGCCCCAGCTGCCTTTTATCAGTATTTACAGGGTTCTGGACTTTTATTGTTTTGTTCATTGCCTGGAAAGATGCAATGTAACATCTAGGAAAATGTGTAAGCAAGAAAACCATCTCTATAAAATTTATTATTTATCTAACACCAATCCTACTCAAGAACAAAGATAGGAGCGCACGCTTACAAATGTGATAGAGCTATAACGATTTAATGAGTTACATCTTATCATTTGAGTTGCTATGAATTACTGTTTGCACGATTTTCAGCTCTTCTTTCCTTGCAGGTTAATGTAAAACTTCAAATGTGAGAGAAGATGCTTTAACTAACACAGCTTGACTTTGTATTCAGTGTGGCTACGAGTGAGCTTGCTGACAGTTACAGGGACTTAGCTAAGAGAAAAGTGTATTTTGCTAAGCCAATGTAACAGAAGTCTGTACTTAAAGGAAACAGCTTTTCATTTTTCTTTCATCATGAATTTCAGTGAAATTACTGTAGCTTGCATGAATGAAAGAATTGGATCAAAATCACTCATGAAATCTAGGGGCTTTTCCTTCTTTAATTTCTACGATTACATTGTCTTGTCTCTAATTTCAGCTGCTCTGACAGTGCTTTTCTCTTTTCACTTGCTCTTAAAAGTTAACCTTAGTTGCTTCTTACACTGCAGGGACTACATTGTTGTGCACCAGTTTAATGTTAATGAGCAAAAAGCTCTGAAGTCGAAGAATAATTAAAAGGGCACTTGCAATTGATGAACACTTGGGGGAGATAGCTTTTATTCAAGCCAGAGAAAAAAGAAATTCTAGACCTGGGTTTGGATTAGGAAAATTTGAAAAAAAGAAAGAGAAAATATATACTATCAGAGCAACTGAGGAAAAAACCCAGACAACCAAGGGATGTTTAATTACCCAGAAAAGTGGCAAAAACCTATATCCTACCTCTGATCTCATTCTAGCCTCCTTGCTTCTTCCTCTTATCCCCCTCTTAGGGTAGCCCTTTCCTTGGTGAGGCTCCTTATCATGGAGTGAGGAGTAATTACCAGGGAAATCGTGGTGAGACTGGACTGAACAAACTGGACTTCGGTCATTCCTGTCCTTTCCGCCAGGTAACCTTCTTGCAGGGCTTAAAGAAGTGACTTTGATGATATGTCCTTAACTTCCTTTGTACAACAGGAAAATATATGAATTGCTCTACCTTACACTGCGTTTTACAAAGCAGAGATCATAGGGAGCTCACTCAACATAGACTGCAGTATCTATCCGATCTCACGAGACCTGCAACATACACTCGTGATAAAAAGGAAGAAACTAATATGTCATATTTCATGCTGTATGCATGAAGTTTTCATTTGATGATCCCTTTCCATGACTCCCAGATCACACTTCTTCAACACAGTTGAATCCTGTGATTAATTTCCAAACAAATTGTTCCTGCCATGAAGTCTTGGTGCAAAACAGCAGTTCCAGCACTGCACAGCAGCCAGGGAGTGTCCACCCCAGGCTGCTCACCATGGTTGCAGCTCTGGTTGGTGAACCTTCCTGACTGTATGACTTATCTTAGCATGTCAGTAGGGGCAAACTCCTATTTTCTCATCAGCGGCCCTGTGGTACATTACATCACCATGTCTCCATGCTCAGAAATCTTTATCTAACAAAAAGCATTGACAAGATTGCTTGATACTACAGGGCAAATTACTTCAAAAAATATTTCGAGTTCTTTCACCATAAGCCTCAGCTATATAGGAAGATTCATCCAACTAGTGACAAGAGGAATCTGGAAGACATTCAAGAAGCCATCTTTCACATCATGAGGTTGGTTAAACGGCAAATACCAGCCCCATGCACCACAGTGCCTGTAAGATCTACATTTTCCTGGTCTGTTTCCCAATTTTTTTTCCTTCTTCTCCTTGGAAAGTTGAATGGATCTTACATCTCTAGGGAGCAACTTTCTCTTGCTAAGCCATATGTTGAACTCAGAGCCCATTTATTTTTCTGTTATCTCTGCCACGATATTTTCAGATTGATAGACTGTAAATGTGGACCGCTCTAGAACATCCAATGTGATTTTGTCCATAATGCAGATTTTAAAAGTTCATAACTTATTTATCTGACTTTTGTGTAAAAGAAAATAATCTGTTTGCTAAACTTTATCATGCAATTTATTTTTCTTCATAGTCAGATCAGCATTTGATATTCATTACAGTTCTTCACTACATTATACTCTTGCTGCCCCAGTTTAGTCACAATCATTAGTGGATAAACTCCATTGCAGATGCTTCTATAAGCATCTCAGCAGTGAAGCTAAAAATCTAGGTCAATTTTTTTGTTGAAAAGTGAATCAAATTTCTTTCTGATGATATTGGAAATTGTGATAGGGAAAAACTCTACTGTATACCTTGGTAAGCTTTGATAGACTCCTAAACCAGCATTACTAACCAATAGCATGAAATCACACACTTGTATGTGCAGCAGCTACTAATAAATGTTCATCCAGCTAATGTTTCATTACAGGTTTGGGCTTATCAACCCTAGGAACCACACGCTGCTCTCATTTACTTCTGTGTACTTACAATTTCTCTCATCTCTATGACAGTGTGACCAGGCAGAAATGTGAGGACAGAATTTAGCCCCACAAATCTATCTCATGGGGGAATTGCAAAAGTAAATGAATATCAATGAAAACAAGGATTAACAGAATCCTAAATAAGGTTTTATAAATCCCCTGTTTTGCTGTGCAGTTTCAGTGGCTTCCCTCTTTTATGCTCTTAGTCTGAATATCTTAACAAAAATAATGTTCCTGTGAGGCCACTGTTTTTCTGAACATGAAATCACTATCTAGCATTCATAGATCATGCTTTATGGAGGGCAGCAGAACAGGTTTTGGATTTCACTAATTTCATTTTTAATACTACTGTCTTGCCAAGCAACTTGGCAGGTGGTACAGGCCAGCACTGTTCTGCCTTACTTTTATAACCTTTCAAACCTTGGTCAGTCCCAGAGAAGCAACTGGACGTGTGTGAAACTTTTGCTATCACTTGAAAAGAAGACAGGTTACACAATCAGAATTACTGATACTTCTGATGCTGTTTAGCATTTGGGATAATCTTCTGGTCAAGTGGGATGATTTTCTCCTATTTCTACACTCACGGTGCAACGTTAGGCAAGGAGCACAATATCACTCTACCTCCGATTCTTCCTGCATAAAACAGGTATATGGCAATCACTCTGCTATCCTTTGTGCCATTCTTTGAGGTCTTCTGAAGAAAGGTGATAGAATAAGCACTATGTATTATTCATATATTAATTCACTCTGGCATATGGGTTTCAGGAAACATCATTTAAGTGCACTGGGAAATCAACATCAAAGAAATGCAGAGTTACGCACAGTGAATACACTCGGCAGTGGAGCAGACCATGCTTGACACAGATCTGAAAAGCAAATAAAACTGAGTGTAGAAACTCTGTAATCTCCTTATGACCAGAAAAAACCCCAATAAAAACCACAAAAAAAAAAAAAAAACCAAAAAAGGTCCTATAATAACTTCTCTACAACTTTAGGGGCAGCCTTGTACAGCTTAGTAGCAAATTAGGCCTTGTTAATAGAATTTTGCAGGACAGCCCAAAGTATTTAAGGAGATAATTTGAATAAGAAAATGACAGTTCTGGACAAAACATTAAGTTTTTAAGAGCCCCTTGTTTCCTTGGCTTTCAGCCTGATTTTTTTGGGGGAATTACTTCTTAGACAGCTTTGAGATGCTGCTGTTATCTTTCAGTCTTCCAAATATCTCAAGTGGGACACACACGAAGTGACACTCCGAAGTCCTGCATCACTTCTGAGACTTTGGAACACACTAACAGTACAAAAAGCTTTTTAAAAATCTTCCTTATTCTTTCACAGAGTTTTTCCTTAAAAGCATTTATTTAACCATTGGCAAAACCAATTTTATATACATACTTATATGTATATGGCAATATTATTTGTTTTTTCCTCATTTCTCTCCATCACTTCGAAAGACTGTTTGCATATATGCATATAAAATGAAGCATTCTGAACTCTGGGGGTAAAATAATTTCACCAGGCAGCATCAAGATGTTCCCAAAAAACTTTATAGTATAATTTCCTGTAATGAACCTTGAAGCTGAAACTCTCAACTCTGTAAACAAAGGCAGTATATGTGCACTGAGGGAAGACAATTCATGCTAATTTTTTCAGCAAAATTGTTACAGTAAAGGCCTAAGCAACACTTCATCTACCTGTCACTTGTCTTGAAAGGGCAGATTACTTTTTCCTCAATCTTGGCACATCCAATTAAGGTAGTCTTACAAGCCAGACAGGTGTAAAGTGCAAGCCAGCACTTGTTCACATTAGCAATTATCAATGGAAAAAATACGTAAGTGCTGAGGTTTGGCATAACAGTTACCCTGGAAACCGTGAGCACTCAGAGCCTCAGCAGAGACTAACATGACAGTTTGACATCTTTTCCTATAAAAAAAGATGATTGCATTCTCTCTTTCTCTGTTTTTTCCCTTCCCCTCCATTTTTGCTCTTTTTCCAAAGCTTTTGACAGTAACGTTGCCTTGTTTAACTTTAGCCGCTCACCGACCGACATGTAGGGTGCCCAACTAACTGACCTCCCTGTTTTGTCAGCCATCAGAGCACCCTCTATGGAAACCAGGTGTGTTTACTGTTTACTTGGCCAAACCTGAAGAGCAGGAAGGAAAGATGGAGAAACCTTATTAGTGTTATTTACTCAAGATAGCCAGAGACCTGCTGGCCAAGACAAGTTCAGTCAATGTTATCCTTTTTTTATGGTGATATTTTGGAATATCCAGTAAGACACACCATTCATCTGTGGCAGTTTGCCTCAAGATACTGGCCTCTCTTGCTTATATGTGGACCTTTGCAAACTGTTCTCTTTTTATTCACTCCCTTCTCAAAAAGGAAGAGAAGGTAGACCAGAAGGAAAGTATATGTATTCTGTGCACGGGGAAAAATATTCATCCTCATTTCTGTCAAGGAACTCACTTCAAGCAAGAGCTGTATAAAGTACAACTTCTGAACATACTCCGTTGCTCAGCCCTCATGGACTGAAGAGTTAGAAGAAGGCTTAGCATCTCTTTGGACTAGGTTTTGTTATGTGGGATGCTTCTGGACTAAGCTATTTGAACTTGTTGACTTTGTTGACTGTGTTAGCTGTGACAACCGGCATCACCTGCAAATTCTGTTATTCCTATTTTACATTATTTACATCAAATAGATTTAAATAGTGATATGCCTACATCAAAATTTTTTCAATTAGTGATTGTTTAAGTTAAAGTTTACTTGGCTTTGCATTTGCTGTTCCTCAGGAGCCATGTCCCTTTTCTAGGCAGTCTTTCGACATCTATTGTTTTAATTCAGTCTTACTTTCTCTTTAATTTTGTTCATTTCTTTCAATTTTAAAAAGTTAAATTAAAATCTTGAAGATCTAGATCTCATTTAGTTTTATTTTCAGTGGTTTATTTTCTTCCCTCTTTCTCCCTTGATGTATGTTCAGCTTTTCAAGTTCTCTCTCACTGTCATCTCCAAAAGGAGAGGAGTGGAAGGACTGGGGATAATTTTCTTCTCTTACTAGTACAGGAAGAAAACGTTGGAAAGCTATGTATACAAGAAAAGGTTTCGTGATGAAATTGAGATGATCGTCTGGTCCTTACTCTTAAATTCTAGACAAACTGAACACATACTCTGAAAGATATGCAGAAAATCAAAGTAAACTTCTCCCAGTGTTTACAAGAGAATTCTGCAGTTGCTTGCTATTGCATATGTTGTACACTTAAACCTCACAGATTTCAAAAGAGTAGGTTTTGGCTGTGGAATGACATTGACCTGAAAATTCAAGATGTGGAGCCAAATCATACTCTGTGTTCCTGTGATCTATTTGCATGGGCAAACAGAATCTGTGGTGTAAATTTAATTATGTCAACAGGACGAAGGTGCAATAAATAAAAGTAATAAAGATTTTAAAACATTAAACCATCTTTCACAGCTAGTCAATCTGACATTTTTGACCAGCATTAAATTTACTGGAATGTTTCCAATCATGAACACGAAACAAAGCCATACTTCCTCTGGTACAGTTAGATTGATTAGAAGAGTGAACCAATAAACATTATTACTGCTTTTAGACTCTGGGACCAATAGAAACTTGTTACTTCCCCTGTTATTCTGTGCACTGCATTGCAATCTCTTCCTCAACAAAGTAATTTAATTTAAAAATCATGATGCTATAAGTACTTGAGAAGCAGTTACAGCCATTCAGTTAGAGAAAGGTCATGTTAACATAAATATTGAAAAGAATGATAATTAGGGAAGAAAAACAGCAAAACACATTAAAGAGAAATGAGGCAATTTTCAAATGTTAACACCTCTATTCAGAAATGTTTACACTACATTTAATGGTTCCATTTTCAATAAGCATTCCAATAAAAAAATTACTAAGCAAAATTATGGAAAAGAATTACAACTGAAAATGACATTGTATACATTTTACCATCTTGAGAGGAAATGAATTGTCTGAAAGTTATTAAACATAACAGAATTCAAATACTCCAAGCATGACTTGCTGCAAGATAGAGCAAAGTACTTGCTTATTAAGAGGAAAGTACTTAATCTTTTGATGATAGTTTCTAATTTAAAATTCCGAATATTTGAAGTATTTGCAAAATATTTAATTGTTTCCATAAATTATCCAACCCATATCAGGTAAGAATGTCATAGCACTGTTAGCAGTTTCGTAGCCTGAATACACTGTGACTACTTCTTGTAATATTGCTTTCCACATAATCCAGCCTAGATCAAGAAACACACATTTAATGACACTTTTAAAACTCTCAAAAAGGCTAAGCCTATTGCTATTTCTGGAGGATTTCCAACTTACAGTATATGCTTTTCAAGTTTCTTTTTGGAGATGTTTTCATCTTATTTAAAAATAATACAGGAAAGCTTAACATATTTATCAAAAGATACCTAGCTTTCACATATGTTCAGATGACCTTTCTTTTCTTTTCCTTTCATTTATAGCTGTTACCATCCGAATATGTTTATTGTAAAAGAACTTTTAAAAAGAAAAGCTAAAATTCCCTCTCCGGAAAATGTGAACCTTGTTCCAGGTTGGTTTGCAATCTGCCTAGACACCACGACCCAAGTTAACATGCTACGATAATTCAGCAGTAGTGCAATACAGTCCCCAGAACAAGGTCATTACAATACAGCTAAACAGGGCTGAAAAAGTGAAAGGGTAGACAGAGGCACAGATAGTAATAAAGAAATGGGCTTGTAATTTAAGATTTTTGTTTTATTCTGGGTGTATTTAACACAATACAAATCCATACATCTTAACCTTCACATTTATAAGGTCAGGGAAATACTTCTGGTTTTGTTTATTTTTCAATAAAAGGGAAGGGAGGTTTGGTAACTTAGAAGTCAGATATTGGGAAGAAGTGATTAAGACACTGAGAAGGGACAAATTTAACTAAGAAAAACTTCTTTAATTACAACCTCCTATACATTTCTTTAAAATGCAAATGAATCTACTTAAGTGAATTTACTTTGAAAGGGCTGTCCTGGAGACCACTCTAATTTATAGAGAGCTGAGAACCAAAAATTTAAAGGAGAAGAGCAGAAGAGATTTCAGAGATCTTAGAGCTCTAAGCGAGTATAAAATACCTTGACAAAAATGTGTCACTGTGGTTTTCGTCCCCAGGGGCCAGTTTTTCTTGCCTTTGTGAAGCATATCTGCCAAGAATGTAACGTCAGCAGACATCAGTATCGGCATCACAACAGGAGCATGAGAAAGTTGCTTGCCATTCTTGTAAAGAGCAGGGCAGTGGTTCTAGCAAGGTAAATCCTATATATCAGCAAGTCCAGCTACCTGAAATGCTTCTTATCGCTTTTCTCTCCAAGCTCTTACATCCAAATTTTATATATATAAAAAAAAATAGTATAGACAAGAGGAGCAAAAAATTACAACATACTTCTGTGAAGCAACAGCAGCAGAAGCAATAAAAGCCATATCAAAAGCATGGCTCTGTTTTTCTGCTCTTTGGTACAAATATAGATACTTAACCAGTATTCATCATTGACAGTATTGCTGGGTAAATTTTCAGGATACCTAAAGGCAGAATTGCTGTGATTTCTCTAAATAGGCTATTAGTTTACAAGCAAAAAGCTGATTTTTGCTTTTGACCAGATTATCTCATGACACAGCATCTATCTAAAGAAAGTTTATAAAAAATGTGTTTCTGTGAAAGAAATTCAATCCCACATTTCCTACTGGGAAATAGGGTATGGAAAGTCTGTTCCTGGGAAAAACTGAAAAAGTAGAACTTAGTAGAAAATAGTGTAAAAAAAAAATGGTGTCAAGAAACTATTCCTTGAGAACCTACACAAAGGATGAAAAAAAATCCTTTCTGATCTGTGCTTTGGGTCTTTTTGTAAACTTCTCTGGGGTACATGCCACAGCCCCCCCAGCTACCTGGTCGTGTGTTTTACTTTCCTGTTAGAAATTTCTCCCAGAAGTTTCACCCAGACCTCTCTGATGAAGCTGAAGGTTTTGCTTCTGATGATTTTCAATGAGGACAAAGAGAATATTTTTTTTTTTTTCCCTTTGAAAGTCTCTTCTGCATATTTGGAGATGATTATCCTGTCTTCCTTCAGTCTTCTCATCTCTAGACTAAACATTCTCAGCTCTTTCAGGGATTACACTGATTTCATAATGTCTGGTTGCCATTTTTGGAATTTGAACAAACTCAACAGATGTATAAGGATACTAGATTGACCCAACAGAGTCTTTAAAATGCAAATATGCTTTACACACTAATATTTGCTGATTATCACACAGGAAAGTCCTGTTGACTAATACAGATAAAAAGAGCAAGGTATAAATTGTGTGAACTGACTTGAATAACACTGGCCAGTGGTTTACCATACAAAATAAGCTAGTCAGAACTATTTTTACTACTCATCAGAGGTTAGCCCTTTGAGTGCTATCATTCCTTAGCTCAGAAACTTTTGATGACCAATATACATATAATTTTCAAAAAAAGTAACTATTCCAGATCTTGCTTTTCTCTTGAAGAGAAGATTTTGTCAATGGCATAGAACTCCATCCTGAGAACTGGGGTGGAGTGATGATATGGACCCTTAAAACCTTACTTTTTATGCTCATTTTAAAATCAGGATTAGGTGACTGCACAAGCCATTCGACATGGGAAGCAGCCTTTTTCCGAGGGGATAGACTGTGCATGCAACAACTTAAATCTGTGAAAATGAATCAACTGAGTCAGCTGCCGATGACTGCAGAAATGGCCTGGATGCCGTTTACTGTTACCTTTTCAAGCAGCAGCTTGAAATTAGGAGAGTTATAGCAAAACTGTCATTGAGGACAGATCAACTGCCTGGAATTTGCAACACAAAACTATTCTTCTAGCTTATGCAGGAGAAGGATAAGTGGGGGGAAAAAAATTAACAGCCATAAGATTTCTCTCCCAGCTGCAGTTTTGTCTTATTTATTGTTGCTGTTTATTTATATATATATTTAAAAGCTTAAATGATTTATTAGCTATGCATCAAGCTAACCCGAATAAATGCATATTTTATTGCAGTTGCTACATCTTTTAATGTTGTTTATTATTGTTCTTTTAACATCTAGAAACTAGTATCACGCTTTAGGGCCCCATTGTGCAAGCCTTTATACGAGCAAGTGAGGCAAGGGCAGCTGCTGCCCTAGAGGGCTCGCAACACAGGATTCTGAAAGGATGAAGCACATGACCAGACACAAGGAGGGACGGGTGGGGTGACAAGGTGATATAAAAGTCAATATATTTACTTGAAGAAGCAAGCTTTGCGACAGAGATAGGTGTGTTGCTGCAGAGTAGAGTACAAGGAGAGGTCTCTCCCTTCCTTTGTTTCTTTGTGTTTTGTGTCACACCTGCTTCTTGCATTGTGGCTTTATAAAGCTCTGTCCTGTGACTGGCTCTTCCTGGGCTCCTCACTACATCTGCATGGTCTCAGCTATGGAACGAGGGAAAATTGTTTCCAATGCAGACAAGCTCTGAATTTAACTGGCACCACAGGGGAGTCTTTAGAACAGCCAAAGGAAAACATTGATACAAATACCTTAGATTAAAATTACCAGCATCCGTCCTGTGCTGTGAGCATCTATATCCTGAATGAAAAAGTATAACGTTAATAAAGGACTACAAAACCTCCACAGCCTTAGAAGGTCAAAGAAAAAATACCAGAGATGTCTAGCTGGTTAAGGAATGCAGGCTGGAAAAGCAAGCACTCTAGTTGAAATACCATATCTTCTCCATTTTTTTCGCACTGTGGAAGTTCTAGCCTGGATTCCTCCTTCGAGATTGTCATGAGAGAAGAAGAGATGATTTATTAGCTGTTCTTCACCTATCTGATTCTTTGTAGGTTAAAGCTAGCATCCTGGTGTCCAATGACTCTCACAGAAATGTGCATTCCCCGTTTTATATTTTCTGATGTAAAGTTTAGTTCTATGGCAGTTCTGTTTGTTGGTGTTCAATATTTTATTCAGAAGGATTTTGTATACGACAATGCATATTCTAAGATCATCTACAATCTCAGTAAACCATCCCAGAGTCTGAGATCAGCTGAAGTTGTTTCAGAAGTAGCTGATGGACAGAAAAACTTAGTGAGTGCTTGTAAGTTGTGTTTTCACAGCTAAGAAATATTATCCACTTTGTCAATACTCTCACCTCTCTGTAGCACCCAAAAAAAGGTTCCGATTCAACAAAATAACAATTCATTTACTGAAGTGCTGTTTAATTATCCCCATTGTATGCTAACTTTTAGGATCCATCCAAGGTCATCTGTTCAACAGAGACAAGGCAACATGAAACAACAGGCCAATAAGATCTAACTGGGGAGGAATTAAACTTCAAAAATATAATCTATGGTCCTGAAAGCTAGTGTATGCACTTGGCTGAATAGCACAGACTATGGACAGAATCAGTATGTTTTTGTTTGGGGTTTTTTCCCAACAGGAAATGTCTGGCCAACACACTCCATCGAAAATAATGTGCTGCAAGTGGTGTTTGGGACTTTCCGACTTACTGATTATGCTGCCTCTAGAAGCCAAAGGAGCAAGGGCTGCTAAGAATTGCATTTGTTATCGTATAGGTGCTTATCATGTTGAAATATGCACTTTTGCAGGTTTGTAGAGCTGAGGTAGTTAAAAAGGCACACTGCATATTACTATTCAATTTTGCTTAAGTCAAAAGAGCTCACTTTACTCTGGAAACAGAGGTTAACTTTGAATATCCAAAGTTAGGTGTTCACATACAGCATTTATACCTAGACAAGGTGTCTAATCCTTATTCTCCAGTGATCCAGGCAATACACACTGTGCAGATGGTATTCATTTCCTAAAGCACAGTCCAAACCATGTCAACAAGGTAATACCCTGGATACCTCAACATTAAGTTTAGCTGCTGTAGCTTAGTCACCTAGTGCCATTTGAGATGTTCTCCACTATCCCACCTGATCTCAAGCAGCCGCTCCAGAAAGGTGGAGATCTCCCATACACCCTGTGACAGGCAGATGATTTCAATATTGTAAATCATGTTGATAACTGCATTTAGACATCTCAATAGTGTCTTGTCAAATGCATTGACTTTGTCTTCATTGACTGAAATAACTTAAATACATAGCATACAGGTAGATCCTTGCCTACAGTATAGATATATAATAGACTCTTTGAAGTTGTTGGCTGAATCCGAAGCCATACTAGGTGATAAGCAGAAACCGCTTTAGTTTACCATTGGAAAAGAGCCTCCACTTCAGTGAAATGGACAGCTGTTAATCAGCTGAACAGTTGAACAACAATTAAAGCTAAGTGATAACACAGAAATTAGAAGTCTGTCAGCGTGATGCTAAAGGCAGGTAGGCTTGGATAATATCTATGAACGACTTTATGACAGTATCAGTGTTAACATGAGGTACTTAAAAGTAAACCAGAACCTAAACCACTATGACCAGTGCAGAGACAAAAAATCATCCAAAGCCAAATTAAATTGATGTGATTGACCATGAAACAGAAATTACTGGATGCTGTCTAGAAAAATAGTTACTTTGACTGAACCTTCTGTGTTCTTGAAAATAAGTGACTTTGCAGCAGAAGATGACAAAAAAGCTGTTTGTGATGAAGATAGGATTAAACTCCTTGGACGCTCAACCTGTCGAAAACCTTGCCACCAGATGAATGTCTAAGTTTCTTTAGAAATGCATCTTTTTAGAGCACTTACACCTATCCCAGAATTTTTGTCTTTGTGATGTACAGCTGAATTATCCTGGACAATAGAGAGAGCAGACAACAAGTTCAGGCTGGATGCCTGATATCTGGAGTGTGGCAAGATGAATCTCACCCTAAGTTGGAAACTTGGGTTTAATTTTCTCCCTCTGCTGAGAGCATCTAACTTAGGCCTGGCTACCCATTTCAACGGATAGTGAGCATGCTAGCATCTTTGGAGATTTAGATGTCTGCCCTTTTGTGCTGCAGTTCGTTGTCTTTCTAGCACAGAAAATTTATCAGATAAGACTGACTCCACCTCACAATGGTATTGTAATTGTTAAATATGAAGACATTGTTGAATGCATAAACATTAAGGTAATGGAGACTACCTTGGCACATTAGCCAGGTGGCGTCACAAATTAACATGAAGATCAATGCAAATATACAAATAGAGTATGTTTTAGATTGGAATGTTTTTTGATTTTTGCTGGCTGTGGTAGGAGACAGAGATATGCCATAATTCTTTATTCTTATTATCTTGGTCTTTTTCACACACTCTGTTCTCATTACTGTAAAATCTCAGCAACAATTTTGAATTTCCTGTCCACTTAAACTCCTCTGAGTAACTAATCCATTGAAACCACTGTCATTTTTACTACTTTTTTTCTTGCCTTAATTTGAATCATCTTCCATTATTATTGAAGCATTTGATGGAGACTGGAAGAGCATGAATATTGCATCTTCTAAGACCAGGCCCACAGCCATATTTAGAGATCTGTATCATCTTGTAACTTTAACAAAGGACTGCCATCATCTACCAGTTTTAGTCCTCTGTATCCTAAGTGAGCCACGAAAATATTTGCCAAAGGGCATTCCTATTTTCTTCGCTGCTTTCCTCTGTACTACTTCACAGAGTTTAATACATTGAGACCAAGTACTTCAACAGCTTTCAGTTCTGGTTACCTTGTTGTCTGATCTTGGACAACAGGACATATTTTTGACATCTTCATTTCCCTCCAGAAAAATTTGCCTTTCTCTTAGACATGTTAGCAGAACTTGGCCCTCCTTTGTTAGTACTGATAAATAGTGGAGACCCTCAGTGACATCAAGCTAAATTTGTGCTCTTCAGAGGTAGAGCAGAACAAGATTTTGCAGTATTTTACTGATAAGAGATAGCATCCCATAGAGATGCCATTCTTCTAGTTTCCATCTGGAAAGTATGGGAATGTATGTAGTATTCTAGTACAAATTTGTTCCTATTCAGCTGAGTAGACTGTGTTGGACAAAGATATAAATGAGGCATACAATGACAGACGTCTATATTCTCTCCTATATCATTATTATATGCTTGGAAATCAGTCAATACAGACATCCCAGAAGGTGGCACACAAGTCCGTACATACTTTAACTATCCCATGACACCTTGTTCACAAAATGCCTGACACTGTACACATGCTAGAGATGCTAAATTTTCTCTTTTAGCTGATTAGTGGCACATACTTAAAGCACACTGCCACAAATCACTCATGTATTTTCAGGAGTTATATTTCTGGGAAAGGTTTCAACAAAAAAGCAGTAATCCTGCATATAGCTAAAAAGCTCATAAAATGGAAAGAAAAAGAAGAGGGAAAAAACCTCCACAACAATAAAAAATCCCCAACCCTAATGCATTTGTCAACTACGTCCTCAAAATAAATATTATTTGCTCTTTTTTTTTGTCTTGGAAAGTGTTGGACTTGAGCTTGATAGACCCAGCTCAACTTCCAACCCTTCCCTTGTTATCATGTGTTTGTGGGACTTCCTCACCCTCCTGCTGTGGGAAGGCCTTTCCTTAAAGAAATGTCCTGGAGGGAGATAATGGCAGGGCTGTGACATACCATAAGTATTGGAGCCACAGCTAATAGAGGTAGACAAATGCACAATTCTGTGATTATTTTGGTTTTCTTTTCTTCCAGCCAGAAACACATTCCAAACTTTGAGACATTTTAAATTTAACACCTTTCATAGTGTATTTTCAAGACTTGTTGCTGTGAATGGCAGAGCTTACAAAGCTTGGTTTCTTGGGGTTTCTTCTTGTGGTAGGTCTGTTTTCTAACAAAATCACCGTGCTGCTGCCATGTGAGCTTGTGTTACTGCCCCCCAAGGAACCCTCATGGAAGAGAGGTTTGCTTACTGCCTTGGCAGTGGGAAAATCTTCATTTGATGTTTATGACTTATTAGACACCAGAAAATTCACTCTGAGATCAGTGAGCTGCATGCTCTCTGCTGTCTGCTTGAGTGTGTTTTGAGGCTGATGGTCCTTCTGTGATTAGAGCATTCATGATGTCCTCTCTGTGCGAATCCTCTTGTGTCTAATAAGGGTTACAGTACTTGTCTAAGGACATGAGAGTGGCAAGGTTCACAGTCTATTTTGTTAGTTCAACTGATACTGTCAGAAAGACCAAAAAGTTAGCTGTCGAATTGCATGCACACTCTTTAGATCCGATACAGAGGAAGCTAACTTCAAAACAAGTGCAAGTAAAGATAATTTAAGATTAAGCATGGTGATTGTAATTTAACTGTTAAACAGTCTGAGGAAAACAGTGAATCCTGCCTGTGGAAAGCAATGAGAGCAGGAAGGAAAGGGGTGACGCTGGCTACTGATAAATATCAATAAAATCAGTTATCGTATGGGAAAGAATAAATGGATGGTGACTGTTGATTATTTCCTCCAACAGGGGAACAAGAGTGGAGCCAGTGAGATGGAGAGTCATCAGATTTAAAAGCAAGCAAAAAAAAAAACTTTTTCATGTGACATGCAGTTATAATTTAAAGCTCTGTTGTGGCAGGGCAAAAAGCAGAACTCTGTTAAGGGACAAACCGGAAAAATTCATGTAGTTCTCAGAGATCAGAGTTTGGACACTATCTCTTGCCTTGAAAGTTTCTAGGTGCTGACAGAAGAAACTGGGAAGGTGATAATCCCTCTTTACATTCTCTGATTCTCATATTTGCCTTTAAGTGACTGTTAGTACCTGCTTCTGGAGACAGGATTTTGGCATGGTAAGCCCCGTGGTTTGACGCAGTGTGATGGCTCTCATGTTCTGCAGTTAGCAGTTTCATTTAACAAAACAGTGAGAACATTGACAGCGTCCAGCTCCAAAGTGCTCTTTGTGAGTGTGAAATGTTATAATTTAGTGTGCGCTCTCGTTGTAGGTGGGCCATGCAGCAGTACTGGCAAGGTCTCTCACAGCTGGGGGAACTTAAATACCCAGAAAAGCCAGCTGGTGTAGCTCATTGTTTTTCTTTCATATTCTTGGGTTTCTAAGGCCTACTTCTGTCAGTTTGGTTAAATGCACTTTTAATAGACATATCCTAAGTTAGACTGAGAAGATGCGTGACCCCTTCAAAGAGAAATTCTCTGTAGGTAGTCTGCCATGTTGCAAAATGCAATTAACTGAACACCTCCACCCTGTGAAATCAGTATATCCCAAACAGCAGAGGTACATGAGCAGCTGAGCAAAGGAGAAAGGGTGTCTCTTCGCATGGGGCAGGCAAGGTGGAAAAAAAAGAGAAAGATGAGGATACAGCGCTGGGGCGGGGGGGG
>Ga0065711_1002987_pt1 | contig 51628 bp, 37 predicted proteins | sample Hoacrofraction12_FD_59098 | JGI IMG/M metagenome (GOLD analysis project Ga0065711, IMG submission 59098) | Hoatzin crop microbial communities from Cojedes, Venezuela - Epithelial fraction 12 v2 (version 2) | ecosystem: Host-associated > Birds > Digestive system > Esophagus > Crop | place... | reverse complement strand
GGCTCATGGTTAACCTGTTGTCCACCAGGACACCCAGGTCCCTCTCCGCAGAGCTGCTCTCCAGCAGGTCCACCCCAAGCCTGTACTGATGCATGAGGTTGTTCCTCCCCGGGTGCAGGACCCTGCATTTGCCTTTGTTAAACCTCATCAGGTTCCTCTCTGCCCAACTTTCCAGCCTATCCAGGTCACGCTGAATGGCAGCACAGCACAGCCTTCTGGTGTGTCTACCGCTCCTCCCAGTTTGGTGTCATCAGCAAACTTGCTGGGCAATGCCTGCCATTCGGTGCCGATTCATCCCTCACCTCTGGCAGGCGTTAGGCAGCAGCATTTGCTCTGCAGCTTCTCTCTCACCGCTCACTGCTTGGCTATTAAATAGCCCTCTGCGCTGAGCACCAAGGTGTCGCCTCAGGAAGAGGGCCATGGACCTTGCGCTACTGTCTGAGCCCACAGATGGGTCCTAGCTTTATATTTAGGCAATGAAGACTGATGCCGTAGGAGGGACAGTGAAGGAACAGACATAAAAAAAGGCGCAATTCCTAAAGCTCTCCATGCCAACAATGGCAACTGCAAGCATTCTGCTTAATATTTCTGAGATGTTTGGACCGTATTGAGCTCAGATGAATATAGACTGGTTTGTGGCATGTTGTACCTTTTTGCTCTTCCAGCTCTCTGCATGAAAATTACAAAATGCCCTTCAGTTTAACATGGCTGAGTTTAAAAAACCTAATTTTAAAAGTCTTAACTTTTTCAATGAATTGAGGGATTTGGTGGTATTTCCTGACCCGGTATTGTTTGGTATTGTTTCCACAGTCTCACTGATTTGATTAGAGTGATATTAAAGTTAGTGACAAAGCAAAATGCCAACATTATGAGTTTCTGAAGCTGTCTCCAGGTTCTTTTCTATTCCAAAATTTGAAGTTTTTTTAGAATATGGATTTTTAGAGGCTTTAAAGGTGATTTGCTATAGAACATAGAAATTAGAAATGCACACTAGCCTCTAGGGACCATGCACGGAATCAGTTTCTTCTAAAAGCTGTAAGATTAGTGCAGAGGTGGAAAAAGAAGTCTGTATAGTATCTTTTGTTTCTGGTCTAAACCTCAGTGTTGTAGAGTGTGGCTGTCATACTGTTACAGATAATTTCTTAGTCTGTCTGGGTATGTTGACAGACTGAGGACTGAAGAAGTATCATTTGAAGTATGTCTCAGCCAAACTATTTTGAGGGAGCAACCAGGTTGCTGATATGAAAAGGACAGATTTTTTTTTTTTCTTCTTTTGGCCCTTCCACTTGCATTCCTGAGCAACTTGCAAAAACGAGCATGGTTTGGAAACTCCTGTCTGAGCTCTCCAAAAGCTTTTAGAAGATCTTGGTTTAAGATTTCATGTTCCTTACAAATCTTTGCCACCTGAGAGAATGAGACATGCCCAGGAACAGGTCGTTTTTCCTCTCTACCTCGCTATGCAGCCCTGTTGCTGAAGGAGTGCCTGTTGTGGTTACTGTGGAAGTGAATACATCATAGCATGGCATTAATGCCTGCCTGTAGCATCAAGTGCTTTGGAAGGAAGAGATGCATTTGATATTTGGGCACAGATCTCTCTAAGCATATTGGGGCAGAAAATGCAAGGAATTAAATGAATTTATGGTTTAGGAGGTGGCATCTGAGGATTGCTACACCTAAGCATATGTTCTCTTGTTCTCTGGTAAAACATACCATGGCAATTGTGCTGCATATTCTTGCAATTTCTGTTTGCTTGTCTGTGCAGCTGATGACACTGTTGTTACTGTGTTTGTGGCATTGTTTCTGGTATTGTTTAACAGCAACCTTCCCCTTTATTGGTACTGTTGCTGATGATGTGCCATATGTACACATGCACATTAGAGTGTAAGAACATCATCCCTAATTGTTCTTGGGTAGCTGTCAATGCCACTTACAGGGTATGAGTACTAATTGCTTTGGAAATACAAAGAAACGGATATCTGGTCTTGCTATTACTCTGTTTTTTCTACTCACTAGAAAAATTGCAGTGCTTCCAACCACGCTGGATTTTGTGAAGTGTTTAAATAGATGAGAATTCAATAGATCGAAGCAGCTTATTCCACAAGTCTGTTCAGTTCCTTGTCAGGCGGCTACAGATCTAGTGCAGGCTCAGGCAGGATTCCCGAGTTCTGACAAAGATTTCCAATGTGAGTCTGGGAAATCATCAAACCTCTTGGAATTGATTTTTGTTTTTCTCCTGATTGCAGAGGAAAGGTGATGTTTTATCTAAGGGTAAAACAGCCTTCCACACCAGCCTAGAAAGAATGTGTTCCTTCCTTCTGCGAAGTACTCTGGACTTTTCAGCTGAAAGACACTGTTGGTCATTTGACCCACGGTGGTGATTGCTGCTCCCTCTTATTTCTCTGTTAGGACTAGATGACTCCAGCTAAGATTAGTATGTGTGTCACTGGTAAAGTGGTAGTAAGTGGGTGAAGATTCATCTTCACGCATCTTTCTGTGCTTGTTTTCCCTGCAGGAGGAGGAACACTGATCCTGTCTGTGCAAGCCTGCAGTCTGAAATTCTGAAGTGCTACCAAGAAAACAAACGTGAAGTGCTCAAATGCTCAGAGCTGGCTAAGGAATATCAGCGCTGCGTTAGTGCAGCTCAGAAGGTAACAAAAGCTTCCCTGTTGTACTTGCTGGCTTTGCTGTCTTCTTTTGCATGGTAATTTCTTCTGGGAAGTGTTTGAGAGCTGTGTTATCTGTTAGTCGAATTGCAGCGTTCACAGGAGACAAATTTTCCTTAGAATCCATTTTCCCACATTCATTCCACCATTCATGCTCCTAGGTTTCAGAGTTCGTCATGATGATTTTCCCTTGCCTTCTTGGATGCTGTACTCTGCAAACGGTAGGCAGATCCATTTTGCCAGTGTCAGCAACGTTTTGATGGGCTCTAAACATCCTCCCGTTATGGGACTTCACAACTGGAGGTCTTGCTTCCTAGTGTTGCTGCATGGGGAAAGCTTCTTAACTGGACAGAGCTGCTGCCTCTTGAGAAAACTGCAGACTCCTTAAAGCTGTTAGTCTAGTGTGGGGAGCTGGAAAGCCTTATGGCTCTTCCTTCAGAGATGCAGAGCCCTAGTAGATTCTGTTGATACCTTAGGACAGTGACTGTTCAGTAACTTGGAAGAGTTTCTGGCTATTGAAACAAGTGAAGGAGAAAGGAAAAATGAAGTATTTGGACATTAGATCTACGATATGGTCTTGGGAAAAGTAAGTGGTAAGGCATAAGCTGCTGCTTGGGATGTCTGGAGAGTAAAGGATGCTGTTCCCATGTGAGAATTCAGTGGGTCAGGTGTCCCTTGAGGGCAGGCTTTCCTTTTTTGGGAGGAGGAGTGTAGAAAATTCTCCAAAAGGTGCTGAGACTATGGTAAGGTGGGTTTGGGGAAAAGGAAGGAGCCTTCTGGGAACAGAAAACGGAGGCTTCTCTCATGGGATTATTAATGCGGAAGGTGGGGGAGAGGTGGAGATTTCATAGAAGCAGTCTTTCTCCGTCGCATTAGCATGGTGAGGGGAAGCTGCATGCCTGATTTAAGTATAACATGAAACAAGCTGCCAGCCGGCTCCCAGAAGAAGCCCGACAGAAGGAGATGGGAAAATTGTCAGGATATATTAGACCAAATGTTGTTGCTAGTCCTAGTGGAATTTTTTTCCTTCCTGTTTACAAAGAAGGTCTTTGTATGTCTGCAAATCAGCAAGGTTAAAGCTGCCAGGGAAAGGGCTTTTCTCTGATATCTTTGAAGTCCCCAGCTCCCAAAACGTGTAGTTTCTTTTTCTTTCTCAGCTTTAAAGTAAAGTGGTGCCTGTGCTGCTGCTGCACGATCCGTGCCCTCTGTTGCTGTGTGCAGAGCACTGACGCATCTATTGCCAGCCTCCGTTACCTGGTGCTTCCTCCTTGCCTCCTGTAAATCGGGCTTGTAGCCTTTTCAGTGGAGCGTATCTTTAGCAAATGCATTTACCAATACATCTTTATTGCATGCGGTGCGGGTGGAATGTGATTACCAAAGAAGACAGATTGCATTAAACTTCAGCATATTTGCAAGCTGCGGCTCCAACCCGCCTGAGAAAGGCGCTGGGACGCTGCCAGCCCTGGGCCCCAGCCCGACGTTATTAAAGAGTAAATTGGAAGCTAAATGACTGGTAACAGCAGAGGGCAGTGAAAGATCCTATTAGCTTGGATCTTTTCTGGATTTGTGTAATGGTGGGGTTTTTGGTAGGTTTTCTTTATAAACCAAAAACTGAGGATCATCTTGGTTCCCAGCGTGTGCAGTGAACTTAAGAAATTTTTTTCCCCCTGTTTTAGAACCTTCTGGATGGAGCAGTGCATAGGACACAAATTTGTTGTGGATGATGACAATGTGGCAGAGAATCTCCTTGCTATGTTTTAAGAGGGGGTGAAACAGACTAAGGAATAGGTAACTAAACTTTGCAGCTAGATATAGGCGATAGAAGGTTCTGCAAGTACAAATTCAAGTAAAACTTGTGTAAGGCAGTAGATCTTCTGCAGTTTCCTTTGTCCCAGGACAGCTCAAGCTCTGACAGTTTGCCTCACTGCTCTTACTGAGTCCTCTGACTCCTGAGATATATGTAGCGATCACAAGCTGTTGTGTTTTTCATGAAGGATTATAACTCACTCCTCCCTTCCCCTTTTAAGCTGTTATTTTTCTTTAAATTAGCATCTTCTACCAAATGGCTTTGTCTCACGCATTCCTCATTCAGGAAATTCAGGTTGGAGGAATGTGGGAAAGAGAGGCCAGAATCTCATGATTTCTTGGGTGGCTTTTTCCTTTTTTTAAACACAATTTGTTTTCCAGTACAGGAGGTTGTAATCAAAGCTGGATGTGTGACTTCAGCTCACTTGCACGCTGGTGATTTGTTCTTCTGCTTTTTACTGAAGATTTTAAGGCTTGGTGAATATTCTTTAATGAAGCATCTGGTTCTCTGCAAGTTCCTTTTGATGGCTGATAAAAATGTCTTCAGGGCATGGTATACATTAGACTCGAAGAAAGCAAGCTCTAGATTTCTAGACTGAACATTACAGCTTACAGTGAATGAGAATAATTCTTTGCATCTTCCCCCTTACTGTGTTGGTTTGAAACTGTTGCTTTGGGCACCCATTTCACTTTGCCTTCTGCTGTGCCCATCTCTGAACCAGGAGCTGAGATGCACCCTCAGTTACTTCTGCCCCATGGACAAATTTATCAGGCAATCATTTAACAAGTTTTGAAATTTATTTTCTACTCATATCCTGTACAGGCCCTCTTAGTGGAACAGGTTACTTTATTGCGGTGCATGGTAGGGGTATAACTGATGTTACCCAGTTTGTATGTTTTCTGGCCATCAGGGCTCCTGTTGTAGACAAGGGAGAGAAATAGGCACCGCTAAAGCATGGCACATCTGACCCTAAAATAGTTATCTGAAGCAGGTTGGCTGAATTGCCATGCACAAGCGAGTATTGCTCTCTGCCACTTGGGAGACACGTCCACGCCATGAACTCCAAAGCCAATGCCTGTAGTGCGATGTTTGCAGAGTTATGGGAGCAGGATCCTGCTCCCATTGTCCGCCCTTGTAGCCAGCATGCTTTCGTCTTGCCCTGCCTGCCCTGCTCACTAACTTTGCCATTTGCACCACCCTGAATGTTAAGTTTTGGTTGCGATGCCGCTGGCTCGCTGCAGCGGCGTCAGCCTGCTTAGGGTCTGGGTTGCTTGCTGCATCCTGTGCTTTGCTTGTGTGGAAGCTCTCTGACTTCAGAGTATGTTACTGTAACATCTCCTGTTTAATTTAGGAGTGTTTTATCTTTTCTGGTGGTCTGTTTCATGGCTCTGCAGAACTTTAGCTACAACATAAAAATCGCTGGCTTTAAATCTAATAAAAGCTGGGATAATGGGACAGCTGTAGGAGGGGCAGTTCCCATTGTGTCTCTTAAAATTGCCTGTAGTTTATTGACCGCAAGTTTCACCAAGGGCTACTGCTGCCGTTAGATAATGAGAACTGAAAATTGCTGCTGCTGTTTCCCCAAGGTTTTGTCTCGTGCCAATGAGAAGAGGGTGTGGAACGAAAAGGAGAGTTGGCAGTGGAAACCTGCGTAATTTCTTACTTTGAGTCCAGATGGAAAGGGAAAAACAATTTTTTTTTTTTTAAATCTGAGTCCTGTTACTGAGTTACTTCCCTCCCCCATGCAAATATGCACTCACATACAAGCTTTTCAGGATATTTTGTGACCCATTCTGCTTCCCTTACATCTTGTTCACACTAGTAGGCAAATCTGAATTTCCATTGGATTTCAGTTGGCTTATTTGTTATGTAATTGGTGGTTATACCAGGGAATCTCCAGCCAGCTGCCACTTGAAAACTGCAGCCTCCAGTGACCGTGTATTAACGTGATTTGAGATTTCAAACAGAACCTGCTTGTTGTGACTCCATGCAGAAAAATGTCTGCTAGTGAAGAAGATGTATCCCTTTCTTTCCAAGTGTTTTGTTACTGTCTCTAGGTGCCTGTCTTTCACAGAAGGACCAAGGTGAAATTTTTGCGCTCTAGCTCCTGGCCAAACCAAGCTATAAAGAGCTGCATACTCAGACACATGTATTCCCTTGTCAATAGGAGCTGTATACATTGAGCTAGGAGCCATTCGTGATTCTGCGCTGCTTCTCACTATTCTGCGTCCAGCTTCTCACGAGTCTGCTATTCAAAACAGACAAAGGTAAACCTACTTCTGTCAAGGCTTTAGGGCTTGTCTACATAAGGAAATTACAAGGCAATAAACTAGTCAGTGAGTTTATGGTACGGCAGCTTCTCTGTGTATGAACGTTCTGGGTTTGTAATGGAAGTGCAGGGAAAATTCCCACTCGTTTACGGAGAGTCACTCTGCTGTGCAAACAAGACCTTGTGAAACACTGATTGTCTGGATTCCAGCTGCCGGTAGACTTTTAACATAGCCGTGAGTCGACTGCATACTCCTTTGCCCTTGACTGTAATAAGAAGAAATGTGGTCAATTTGCTGCTCCTGCTTTTCCAAGTGATCCCTGGGAAAGCCCAGTTCCTGTTTGGTGCGCACAGCAGAGCAATGCAGCTCTACTGGGAGTGTGTCTGTGGGCAGTGACCTGGATTCCTGAGAAGATGCCGCAGGTAGTCGTGCAGTGTCCCATCCTGATGGAGCAGTTTCGCTCCAGCATTTTGAATCCTGCTGAATCGTGGCCTGCTGGGAGCTGTCATTTCCACAACCGGATTCTCTCTTTGCTTAAGAGAAACAGCTTCGGGGTGCATTGGATGCCATGGGCTGCACTGCAGGTGTGTCTGATCATTCTGGATCATTAGGCTCTTGTTGAAGAGTTGTTTCCATTCTGATCGGTTGCAAAATGCTTTATATATTGTTTCTGTACTTATTAGGGTAGAGAGTAGCAGTCTCTGTGTGTGGCTGGGGAAAGAAAGTGTTGGCCAGGTATAGTGAGGTCCGTATCTGTACTTGACGAACGCCAGGATTTCTCCTCCCCTGGGATTCTGCAGAGGTAGATCTTAACTGTCAAAGTCTCATCGAGGAGATATAAACATATCACAAGGTATGCTCCTTGAAATGCAATATATCTAACTTGCAAGGCTGTAAGGTTGTTTGAGCTTTCTGAAATTCAGCTTTGTCGTTTCAGATAAACCTGTGTGTTTCGTATCTGGAGGATGATGCACCCAGCTGTCCTCAGCCAGGGGTATGCCCGCCCTACCTTTCGTCGGTCAGTCCTTGCTCAAAGCAAATGTATCTGTGAAGTGTTCTCTGTAAAATCAATTCTCTTTTTTAATCCTTCTCTCTTCCAACTTTTATTTGTGCAAATGCTATGGTGATAACACTATCGGAGGAGTTTATGACTCAATAAATGGCCCCCACAAGAGAGTCAGTGGAGAGGCCGCACGCTGCAGGCAGCTGCTGTTTGTTTAGTCGTAAACACAGAGGAGAGCGGCAGTGGATTAACTGTACCCAGGCATACCCGATCTGTTATTTGCAAAGGTGAAAAGGATCCATATTTTGCTTCTAATTATAAAGGATCAAAACAGTTACTGTTTTGATTTTAGAGGCAACATGGCTGTGGTGAGTCTTGGGTCTATACGCAACATTTTATATCCTCAAGAGTTCATCAGTGGATAAAATAGATATATAGAACTGCCTGAAAGGACATAAACCGCCATCTTAATGTATGAGGCATGTCCCAGAATAAAATGCTGGCCTGCTTAAAATGGAAATGGCTGCTGCCTGTACCTGGTGTTTATGAAACTGGACATGTAAGTTCTTTATTTGCTCTGTGTCTAAGCACTTCATGAAGCCCTGATGTTCCCCACAGCCTGGCGTGCCGTCAGCACTTGTTAACCCACGTAAACAGGTGCCTCTCTCTGTTTGCTCTGTGCATTCCACATAGAGCCCAAACATTGCAATCTCCTGGAGTTTGTCATTTTTGAAGAAAATGAGCATTAATAAGCTTAAAACTTTTCTGCTCACTTGTCTGTTCTTCAAGGCTTCTTTTCCAGAGATACTTCGTCCATACTCTGCATCATCTTTTCTTCTCAAGTTCTTGCATCCATTGCCTGGTCTGGAAGTTGGACTTCTGGCCCCATTTCTTTTCTCAAAGACAATCTGTTGTCTAACAGTTCAGTGCACAGTCCATGTGCATTTATTTCTGGTTTTCTGGTTTTTGTTTGTTTGTGTGTTTTGACATTGTTACAGTGAGGCAGAATTGCCTTGTAGTCTAATTTCTCATGTGATGGTTCTGATCTCAGATATACTTACAAGTAAAGTTGATCTAAATATGCATGTTTCACAGATGGATTTGAAGGCAGTGTTGTTAAAAGAGGGAAAGAAGTCAGAATACTATTACAGTTTCTGAAGTTGAACTATTTGGTATTTTGTTACTTCTAAAATGTTGTCTGTGCTACGGTTCTTGTTTTAAAGCTTAGTTTGCGTGAATCTGTTTAAAAACAGTCTAAAAATTTTTCTGTAATAAAAATAATATAAGACCTAGCCAGTCAGGAACAAGAAGTCGTAGCTGACTTGATGCTGTGGTGTGATCTTTGAGTGGGTGAATCCGAAAAGGCTCATCTGAAGTTTGGTATCAAACTTTCAAGCAAAGTAGGGCCAAGCACTAGCAGGAAAGGAATATGTTTCTCTGATGTATTGTTTTCTCTCAAATCTTTTTTCAAAAATTATTTTTCTTTTGACTTAATGAGACCTACATGGATCTACTGTATCTAACAGGTTTCTCTAGTTCCGTGCTGCTCTGTATGGTGTGTTAGGCAACATTTTCCTGAGAACTGTAGCCTGTATTCAGTTGGGCTTATCTAGTATGGGAAATAGTTGCTTGGGGGTGAGAGTGTGTTGTGATACATCATGCTGGTTTAATGCCAGATTTTTCACAAAAGATTTGTAGCACTGTGTTGGCAAGTTGGAAGTGGAAATTCTTACTCAGATTAATTCTGGGAGACTGATGACCAAGCAGTCTTGGACAGAAAGAAGTAGATTTCCAATTCTTAAACTATGTGTTTTGCTGCTGAGGTTAGATTGAAACAGATCCACAGAAATTGCTGTCGATAGCAGCTGCTGGTTAGAAGCACAAGGTCAGTGGTCAAATGCCTTCAGACTCCCAAGATGCTCCAAAATAGCCCCGACTTCCATAACTTCTGTGCTAATGTTAGATCCGTTCTCTGACAACTTCGCTATAACTTGGGAAATTATATCAGTGATGCCAAAGTCTTCGTGAAAAACTGGGGAAACCGAAGATTTGTTACGCTCCTTGTTGGTCATAGTCTGTGCAGGATGGCTTCCTGCTCCATGCAGTGTGCGGTTTCCACACCATCCATCAGCTATTTTTGTTAGCAGGTCTTGAGGCTGAATACCTTGAGGACTAATAGGATTTAAAGCCTTCACCAGTCAGTTGAATGTGTCTGTGTAGGTAGTATAGACAGGGATTATTCTGGTGGCATTGGTCCCAATCCATTGGAAGAGTTGCTACCAGGCAAGCAAGATTGCTCTTCTTTGCAGTGCCAAAGAGAACTTGGGACATTAATGAATGATGGATGAGCCCTCCTATTAGTAGGAAGCCAATCCTTTTCTCATCAGAGCTGTGGCATGTTGGAAGTTGCCCTGATGCTACTTGCTGGTGTCTGTTGTCTCCACAGAGCCTCTCTGTCCAAGACTGGAACTTTCATCTGTTACAAAATCTGAGCTTTGTGGGGAGGTTTCTTTCTGCATTGTGCCTGCATTAATTGGTTGTGGTTTTCACCCCCCTGTGACACTGTCTGTCTGCCCAACAGGCCTCCTCGTGTGGAGATATTTCCTAGTATACTTGTGATGTTTCCAAGGCAATTTAGAGCTATTTGTCCTATCTAGACCTTCTCAGGCCAGTTTAAGTAACCTTTCTGGGCATCAGTTCTTCAAATCTAGGAACAAGACAAGTGGAAAACAGCGTGTTACAGTGATCTGAATATAGTACTAGAGTTAGCTCTGCTGATGATATTTGTATCTGTTGGCAAGAAACTTTCCTGTGGTTGTAACATCTTTTTTGGTTAGAGGCTATTGTTGGGGGCCTTGAAGAGTTGTTGAAAGGCTGTTAGAGACATCTGCATTCACAGAAGTGGTCCAGAAAGCCAACGCTTGTTATAATTAGTGTTTGTTACCTTTGTAATGTGGTGGAAGCAGGTAATGAAGTCTCAAGTTAGAATGGTGCTGCAATGTCTCGTGTATCTTCTTGTTTCTGAAGTTCGAGAAGCGCACTGCTCTACTGTGTTAAGCCTGGATGTGCGTCCAGAAATGCAGACAAAATTATTTTGACAATGCGTTCGCTCTTTGTCCCTGCTGAATGCCTGTTTGTCCTGTATAAATGGATTTCAGGACCAGCCAACCTCCAGCTCAGAATTAGTCTAATAAAATATGGTAGGTAGGGATGAAAGGTCATTTTGCAAGCAGCTGGTTCCCTGCATATATTAGGGGGAATGATTTTTAAAATAATGCTATTGGAAAGCTGTTGATTTAACTTTTCAGATATCTGTACTCTGTAAAATCTCAGCTCTTCTGCCTCTGTCCTTCAAGCTCTCTGCTTGCCCTCTGCCTGCTTATCTTTCTGTCATTTCCGATTACCTCTGCCCATCTGCCTCTGCATCCGCTCCCGCTCAGTTTATCAGTCCACGTTTGCTGCCCACAAGGACTCCGGATTTGTTTTTCTGAGCAGATCATCCGTTGAGTTACTTCACTGAACTGTGTAACGGAAAGCTAAGGGTTGTTTGGTTCCGTCTATTAGTAAAGCATTACTACACTGTTCTTTTATTGGGGGACTGGGAGCTGTGAACAAGCACCACTACATCTGCAGCATTTTTGTGCCTTTGCAGGTACCTAGTTCCCTTCTCAGAATGAATTTAGCATTAGTGAAAGAAGATAATGAGATTTATTTATTGTTTGTAACTCCTGAACAGGTTGAAGTGCGCGCAGTAATCCTTCCAGCTTCCCCTCTGTGGAATGTGTACTTCAGTCCTGACCTGATCTAAGTGTTTCATGTGGAAATGGAGAATGTTTTTCTTCATTTACTTGTTCCTTAGATTCCTCTGTGAGTTTGCCAGTGAGGGTGATTTCAAGTGTTCTGTTTATTTTTATGCTGTGGACACGGTCTGAAAAACTGAAGGGAGCACCCACTTAGCCAGGTCATGGAAGCCTTTGGCAGGTGGCAGTGTCCTGCTGCCGGGTCTGAGATGGTACCTTCCCATTACGGTTACTTGCACCTGTACTGACTCCTGGATGTGCAAATCTCCTTTCTGCTTGTTTAATGTTTCATTCTCAATATATATCCTCGGGAAATCAGATAACTGAACAAAAAGCAAGCTTAAAAAAATTGGGAGATGATAGCAGCTGCAACATTTTTTCTCCTTTCATTCAAACCAGACGGCTGTAAAATTTTTACATTTGTCTTATTTTCTGAATGGTGCTTCCTACTCATGACTTGCAGTTGTTCTGAGTTTAGTCTCCTCTTTAGTACTGTGCGGTGCCCCAGCCCAGCTACCTAAGCAATTGCATTTCTGTCCAGGACACACCTTCCTCCTTTAGATGTTGTGTTAACAGTGCCTGCTTTCTGTTCTTGAGGTTTTTCTATGTAGCAATCTCTTGACTGTCATGGAAACAGGTAAGTGATATGGGACTGGAGTGGCTGGTGGGTTCTGTATGGCTGCCTGTTAGGGATCAGGCAAGCGGTGCCCAGCTGCCCGATGGTCCCCTGCACTGCTGCTGTCTAAAAGACACTCTTCTACGAGAGTCTCTTTGCTGGTAGGACTGTAAGCCTTTGGACAAGGGTTGAAACTGTAGATGGCAAAGTGGTTATCTGCACACTTTGGGGTCAGAGAGAGGTTCAGAAGAAAAGTATAAGTAAACACATCTTTGTAGTACAAACTTCAGGAAGAACTGAGTAAAGGAGTATATTGGCATAAGATTAAAAAAAATCAGAAAGTTTCTAAATATCAAAGAACTGAGTTTTTTATCTTCTGGGTGAGGCAGCAGTGCAAGTAATATATACTGATTCAGTTACGTACTTGATAACTTTATGAAATAAGTTCTTTGACAGAATAGAATTTCTGGTTGTAGGTATGATATGGAGACTTGTTGATCTCTCCAAAGCATTTGGAAAGGAGACTGAATTACTGTTTGTTTGTCCTGTATTAAAGCCTTCTTAATTCCATCTTTGAGCACTGCTGCTGATTCCTTTTCATGGGTGGAAGAAGGAAGAAAATGTATACTTCTTCTGAGGCACTGGCTGGAGCTAAACATGGTGTGTCAGTAAATTATATGGTTACTTCTGATGACCCTCTGGACTCTCTTGACACATGACTTCTCATGGATTCAGGTGTACAGCAATTGCTGAGTTTGAACACGAGGTTCCCTCCGGCCTTATCAGCAGGAACAGTTGAGAGCTTTTGTCTTCAGTAGCAATGAAGGTGACCTACTTAGGATGGTCATCATTTAGCAAGCTCCATGATAGTTCTGGGCTCTAGGATGTTGGCAGTACTGTTTAACTTCCCGTGGCACATCAAACTTTTATTTTGTCTTTTAATACCAAGCCTAAGTGTGTTCAGGAGTATTCTGCGGCTCAGGAAATCTTTTTAAGTCTTGTAGAAGTAGGCAGCCATTGAACAATGTATTGAGTGCTATGATCCAGATAGGATTCCTCCCAGCTGCGTGTACCTTGGGCTGGCATGATGAGGTCTCTGTGATATGGGCTGGAGTGCACTAAAGACATTTTTATGGAGAGCTTTTAGTGCACCAAAGACTGCCTCATGATTCTGCAAAAGCCAACCTGGAAGCATCTGTACAGACTCCAGACTGACCTCTCTGGAGCAGAGGCAGGTTCATTGCTGAGGACAGACAGGGTGTAATGTTCTCATGAATTCCACTGTTTCCAGCCTTTACCAAATGTCTGAGGCACATGGGGTCCATTTTGTTCGAGAACAACAAACATTTCAGAAGCTATTAAATGTGAAAGTCATACTTTGTTCTAGCTGGTGCTGATGGGGTGGTTATGTGCACGCGAAGCTGTGGCATGAACTTGAGACAACAGAATGCTCTGAAGTTGCTCGTTTAATGCAGTATCAAATATGTGCTGGTCTGGACATGAGCGAGAGAGATCCTAGGCTGCATGAGTCAGTTCCTAGCGCCTGCTTATTTTGCTGAGCCCTCACGTTTGCTGCAATAGAGCCCCATAAAATGCAGGAGAGTCTCTCCAATCGTGTGGGTGTATTAGCAGGTTTCTTGCACTGATGGATTAGAGCCAAGCTGTGTTCAGTAAATGTGGATAAATAATAAAAGGTGAGATTGTGTGCAGTGATCCCAGGTCTCCTTTCTCCAGCTGCCACCTCTGTCTGTTTACGGGGAACCTTTGAACAGGGAAACAGCTTTGCTTGAGAGAACAGGCTATGCACTATTTTCTGACATAGCCAAAGGTGGCTGACATGAAGCCAAAGGAGAGCTTCTCCCTCAGGGACTGAAATGTCAGCAAAGATGATGTACTCTTTTAGAGGGCCCTGACTTGCTTTTGTATAAAAACTGAACAGATGTTGGAAGGTCAGGAGCTTTGCCACATACAGAGCAGTCCCTGGAGAGCAGAGCAGAGGCTGCTCAGGTGTCACGGGTAATGCTGTTCTGGGTTTAATGTGCCAGCACTTCTCCCGAATGTATGGCTTCCCCCTAGCAGTGTCTGGAGTTTTACCCTGATTAAGGAAACGGGACTCACATAACCATGTCGTGTGTCTGTGAGCCTGGTGTCTGTCTCACTCTGCTTGCTCTGAACCCGCTGGCAAGTTGTGGTGATGTTCCTCAGAAGGCACAAAGGCTCTAAGGTAATAAGTTCTTGTATATCTTGTGAAAGAAGGCAATTAGGTGGAGGGAAGGGACCCCAGCCGTGTTTGTGCAGGGGGGAATGGTATTGACTCACCCTTTATTAGACATCAGTGTAGTCACTGAGGAGCTCAACTTCGAGACACAAATCTGGAGGAATCCAAGTGATGTCAGTTCATGAAACTGCTTATATCCACTTGAGGACCTGGCTTGCCTGAATATTTGAGGGTCTGACTTGTGCTTACCACTACGATCAGCTTCACTGGAAATGCTCAACAAGGGTGGCACTGCAGCAACTGAGAAAAGAGAGCAGCCTTGTTTTTGGGGATTGTTCTTCAGAATATGCCTTCCCTGTCCAAATATCGGTTTCGTTCTTTACTTTTGAGAAAAGGAAGCAAACCCCTAGTTGCAAGAGAGGGCTACAGAAAGGGCCCAGCTTTCACAGGTTAATGGCCTGATCCCTTAATGCATGTTCTCTTACTTTGGGATGAGATAAAAGATACATACTAGGTGTGAGTAACCTGGAAGAAGAAAAGAGCTCATGGATTTAAGGTAGCTTGTGATCTTGCTTACTGCACTCCTTTTTGTGTTGTTCAGTCAGATATTTCACACTTAGGGAATTTAAGCTCTCTGGGGACCAGAGCAACTGCTGATCCATGCTGGCGTGAGCACCTTCTCCTGCTGATCGGCAGGCAGGCAGTTGTCAGTTCCTTGGTAGCTTGTTTTTGCTGCTGCATGTTGAGTCAGGACAGCGGTTGAGGGAAGAGAAAACTTTGCAATGTTGTGCTCCCATGTCAGAGGACTAGTGCGACAGACAGCTGTGTTTGAGTGGGATAGCCTAAGATTTGTCAGCTCACGGGTGGGTACTCAGCGTGGGTCTTGGCTGTGACCTGGGTGGCTATTACGTCTAGGAGTCCTTGTGCAGAGCTTGGTCGCAGGGTCAATCGCTTTTGACCAACTTTTTCAGGCCCCGCTGGTCACCCTTGTCTATCGTGAAGCCCACTTTGCCATGAGTGACAGGAGCTTAATCCAAAGCTTAATGTGAGCAGGGTGTAGTAGTTGTGGGTTGTGGCCATTGAGGAATTAGTCGTGTCAGCAGGTCTGCATGTGGGCTTTGGACAGTATAGCAGGGGGCTGTATTTATGAAGTTTTCATAGGCCCTGTGAGTACAGTGATAGGCTTTGAAGTGTGGTTTCCTCTGTGCTCCACTTTCCCACAAAATCTTCAGGCATGATCCATCAAGGAGTGTGAAATATATTCAAAATCCCACTGCTGCCTTTTTCTCACAGTCAGCAGGGTTTTGCTTTCTTCTTCGGTGCCTTGTTTGCTGTTGAGAATAAGCAGTCTCTTTTCTTGTGATTCCTTACCTCTCTTTGGGACTTGATGCCATCAAGAAAACCAGCTGTTCCAGTCTGAGAGTCTGCCTCTGCCTTCGTGCTCTCTTGTCGATTGTGTTGAATCAATGAAGTGTTGCAATACTATAGAGAAAAGCAGGACGTGAAGAAATGAAGAGTGAGATGGCACAGCAGGAATGTATAGGAAAGGATTCATATCCTGTCACATAGTTCACAGTGGCTGTGTCTGGAACCAGGTCTGCTATAATAACAGAAATCCCCTCATGGAAACTTGAATCTCAGATCCAAATCCTTGCTTCACTTAGTTGTGGGATCTGAGGGTTCCCACATGGGAAAGAGGTTTGACTAATCTGAGCATCTGGGGAGACCTGACGGCAAGTCCTGGCTTCTTCTGGGAAGGTGGTGGCTTTGGTAGGTGTTATGGAAAAAATTATTTAAAGGAGAGAAGTAAGTGAGGTAATCCCTGGGTGCCAGCTGTAGCAGAAGGATAAGGTTCAAAATATTCTTCTTGTAAATCCTGAAAATGGCAGTTCTGACTCTCTTTAATATCTGGAACCACTGTTTCAAACCTGCGTCAATGTGGGCTTTTTGCCTGTGACTGTCGAATTCAATGGCATCTCTGTTCAGCCAAGAAAACTGCCAGGTTGTGCTTTGACTTTGGTTCCAGCTGTTCAATGCAAAAAGCTTTCATTGCTGCTATGAAAAGCTTTTCTTAAGGGACAACATAAAGCAGCAGGAGTGTTGTAGTGCTCGAAGGTTGAAGTAGGCATCTTCCCTCGAGAAGAGTCTTCCAAAGCACAGCAGTCTAGTACACTGTCATGTGGATGAAAGGTTATAAGGATTGTGCGTTAATCTGTAGCTGTCTGCAGTTAATCTCCCTGGCAGGTTTGGATCTGACTGATGTTTGAACCCACTAGCCAGGTATGTAAGGGAATTTCTGCAGTGGCTCTGAACTGCTCCACAAGCTTCTATGCTGTAACTGTGGTTCTGGGTTCTGCCTGCTCTTCCTCATGATCCTTGGTTCTTGATCCGTCTTTATTCTTGTTTTGTTCTCTCTGTTGGTGCATTTCGTGGCTTCATCAGTTTTGATTTGTACTTGACCCTGGTACATGGTTCATCCCGGCAGCAGGGTGGTAAGTTCATGCCATACTGCATGTTTCGCTGCAGTCAGGCTTGCATTCTTCCTGATAATTGCCTCAGAATCAACAGTTGGAAGCATTTTGTGATCTTCGCACAAATTTCTCAAGTGCGACTGAAGTTTTGATGAGCTTCTGGAATTCTGTGTTGTAGAGCTGTAAGAACCTGTCCTGATTTCTGGCTTGGCATTTCTTATTTGCAAGTTTGCTTTTAGGTATGCGCTTGATTTTCTCTCTGTCTCTCTTTTTTCTTTCTTTTTTGAACGTACACCAACAATGTCTTAAGGTTTTCAAAATTGTTTCCTTGTGGTTAACTACCAAGAATCCTTGTCTTAAGCTTAAAAACACCAGAAATTTGCCAACCCTGTTGGGTAGGATCTAGAAACATGCAGCGTTGAGGAATCCCCATTTTGACCCACTGGCAACAGAATCAATTGCTGTATAGCACTGCCAAATTATTTTCTCTGTGGTATTTTTGGTTTTATTTTGCTTTGTGTCATGCCAAATTCAAGATCGTTATGAATGCCACACTAGCACTGGGGTGGGTCTCCATTGGGCCGGGACAGTACATAGCAAATGTTTGAGCTGTAGGCAAGGGTAAATTGTTCTAGGGCTCTGCTGTGATTGCAGCTCAAGCTGTGGGTGTTTCGCGTATATTCTAAGCTATGTGTGGCTCAGTGATGTCACTGTGAGTGATATCTTCCTCACTACCTAGCATGAGAACTTCTAGCCACCTATAGGATTTTTCTTGTAATATGTACAAGCAAGCTAGACATATGCTATTGCCTCATTTTGCTACCTCCTCCTCCTCTGTCTCTTTATTTACTCACCTCTTTCTAGAGTCTGGGCTCAGATTTTTCCTTTCCCCAGTCCTCACCTGTTTCCTTTGAGTGTCTCTGCACCCTCTCCCGCTCTCCCTCCCTCCTCTCCTCTCTTCTGTCCCCTTCATTTACATTCCTTTCATTTTAAAATCTGTATTGGAGCTGACACCAGGCTGCCTGTTCCCTGCAGCACTGAACTGGCGGTTTGGAAAGAGGAGGCTGCAGTTCCCTCAGGGGGTAAGGCAGAGTTCAGTGTCTGTCTTATTTTTAAATATGCATCTGAACATGGCCGATCAGAGGAGCAAAGAAGTCTTTGGGTTCTGAGTACTGGAAGCTCATAAGGACGTGGAGTAATCCTCTGTGTCTGCCAGTGCTCCTCATTGAACAAGAAAGCTGCTTGGCACAGGGAAGTTTGACTCCAAGAAACGTGGGTAAGATTCAGAGACTCCATGGAAGGAGGAGGGTAGGAAGGTGTGGGTGCTTGTGTAAGCCTTACACTTCCTTTTCTGCTTCAGCTTCTTTCTTGTCCTGTCAGATTTATGCACGTTTTTAAACTGTGAAGGATCCCACAGTACATTACCTGACTATACATCAATATGGCAGAATGCTGTTTGCCTTGGGCAAGTAAAAGACTGATAACTAATCATCACACTGGTATGGTGAGAGATCAGGCTGGGGATATCCCATTTCCACGTTCTTATCACAACCAGTGCCATGACAAGATACCAGAGATGGATTTGCAGGTTTCCCAGTATGAGTAGCAGTTCTGCTAAGGCAGGTTATGTACCCAGCTGGTGAATTTCCTGAATGGTTTTGCTGTGCAGCTCTAGCTGCTGGCGTCTGTTCAGGCGGCACAGTGATGTAGTCACCTAAAGGGCCAAAAAAAGGCAGGTGCTTACCGGTCCAGCAGCTCTTGCCAGCAGATTAGGATCGGAAGTGAAGGAGAGCGTATTGAATTAAAGCTGCAGTCATAATTGTAGCTTGGGTCAAAAGTCTGGCAGAATGCTAGGGTCCTGACTCTCATAAAAATGTGTCACGGGGTCCCTCAGGATCATGGGAATGTCAAGACCTCTACTGGAAACCTTCTGTCAGCCATTTTACTTTCTGTGGCACAGGCTACTTGGTTTGGCATAGACACAGGGTAAGAACTCCTTTCTGCAACATGTTAGATGTTTTTGATCCTTAAAGTGGTCAAGCCTGGTCTATGTAGCTGGGGGCATTCAAGGTGATTGCAGCAAGAAGTGTGGAGGAGGCTGCAGGCTCATCCTCTTCATGTTTTGGGGTTTTTTTGTATCAGTGACTAATGAGCAGCCTAATCCATTAGAGGAGATGCCTGACAGCATCAGGACTCAATACCAGAGGATTGTCAACTGGAGAAGTACAACGACCATGTTCAGGGTAGGTTGAAGTAGGGTCTACTCTGGAGAGAGAAGAAACGTACAGGTTGAGGAGGCTACATCTTAGTTCTTCGGGAATGCTCTAATAATGCTAGAATAACAAATTCTTTTGATTGGAGAAAAAGTCGTCCTGTAGGAGGATCTCAGTGTTTATGCTGTCTAACTTCTTTGACTTAAAAAAGGAGTAGTGAAGACTTTCCAGTTGGAGGCTGGTGAAATGATATGTGTGAATGATAGAAGAATTGACTGCTGGGGTGGATGGATTTGGCCTTCTGTTCTGATTCTGCCTTTTTGCCAAAGGGTCCATGTTTTTGGACTCTGAGGTGTGTTCAGTTGCTGTCCTTGTAACAGTTTGCTCAGTATTTATGTGGAAGAGGTTGTGCATTTGAAATGGGTGAGGAACGGAAACAAGAGCTGGCACCATGCAGCTGATTTCTTCTTTGCAGTGCTACATATTCAGTTGTCAATTTTTTCTTTACTTTCTGAAAATTTTTGGTTGCTTGTTTTAAAATAGCTAGCAGGGAGAGAGGATTCACTGCCTATGAGGAGGATAGCTGGAGCCAGGTGGCAGATAGACCTTCCCCAGCTGTGTTCCTTCAGATCCTCCCTGCCCTGAAGATAACTCTGCTGGAGCTTTGGGTCCCCTGGATGTGTCTGTCCATGTGCCCTGTCCTGACGAGCGGTGTTGTGCGTGCCAGGGCTCATCAGCTGCAATCCTGACTGGAGTTATTCTTCCTCTTAGACCTTTTCTGAATAGTCAAGCCGCTCACGATAGACTGTCATTTTTTTCTGAAAAATAACGTACCACCACATCCTTGCCAGAGCAGGGTTGTGTGTACCAGGGAGCCCTGGATAACAGGGTAGTAAAATTGTCTAAACTGGCTGCTCTGATTGCACCAGTTGCTGCAGCCATTGAGGCTGTGCCAGTGCTGGGAGAATTCCTTGGGAAAGCAAACAAACTGCTGCAATAATTCCAGCGTGATCCTGTGTGACCTTACTTTTGCTGCGGTAGTGAACTGTTTCCAAAAAAACAGTAGAAAGGATATGCCCGAAGTCGCTTTCATGTGAGTATTCAGGATTTGCCCCTGGGTCCCTAGAGGTGAAAGGCTGCTGTGTTAACCCAACCACTTCATCTCTTGCCAAGTCTGAAAATCCAGGTTCTTAAGAGGAGCTGTTACTTGTATGACCTTCATGCGTGAAACAGTTTGTCTTTTAAAATGTTTTTTCCCCTTTATCAGTTATTCATTGAAGAGTCTCTCTGCATCTGTAGAATTTTGAAGGGTAGCTATTATTTTACCATTTTAATTTTCCCAGCTGTTCAGATAATTATTTTAACCTCTCAGTGCCTGGAAATGCTTTTTACATCATGGTTGCTCTGCATTGTATTTCTTCAGTTTCTCGTTTTAAATTACCAACAAATATTTTCCCCCATTCCAGATGGTTATTCTGTGACTTTCTTCTCTATAGCTTCAAGGCTACATTGGTCTGAACAACACTCTGGCAGCAAGGAACTTGTGAACTTTCACTTTGTGGTGCTGGGCTCTCACATCTTCGTTTTGGGGTTTTTTTGTTGTTGTTATTCTCCCCTCCCCCCCAAGAGGAGCTCAGTACTTGTAGATCCCGTTAGGACCAGAACAAGCTGTGGTTATTCTGATACACTGGTCTCTCTGGAGCTATAGCGAAGGGCCTCTGACAGAGACGACGAAGCCAGTGCAGAATACCTTGTCTTCACGCAGTTTTACAGGTGTTAAAGTCAAAGCATTAAATATGATAGTGGTTTCTCTAGCCCTGAGACAAGGCTGTGACAGCCAAGGACAAGGCAGAACTTCCCACTGCTCTGGCAGGGGAGGTTGCTAATTGAGCTGTGTGAGGCACTCCATAGCAGTGCGATGTTCCCAGCCGAGGGTGATGCTCGAAGGAGGAGGGATACACCTTTTGTGTCCCATCTGGAGCAAAACACTTTCATGTGGGAGTACTTGCAGAGCAGCAGTGTCTCGTTTCATAGCATCAGTTTTATTTTTGATTTTTTTTTTTTGTTTTTTAAATTTTCAGTGAATGTTGGTTTTTTGAATACATCTTTAACAGTCTTGCCATAGGGACAGAGGTGAAATTTGAAAATAAGTGATTATATTGTGATGTTTTGCACATATTGCTGTAGTTTCTCTTGCATGCTCTTCTCGCGTGTTCCAGAAGTTGCAAAAGGTGATTTATAATTCATCAAACTAAGCATAAAACATCTGACTGCAAAACCTATCAATCTGATCCCATCTCTTTCTAGCCCTTTAATTAGGGAAGCCCTGCTGAAAAATGTACTCATCAGCTACTGAGAAATGGTGCTTTCCTGGACTCTCGGTATAAATCTTGAGTTATCCAGGTGCCAAAATGCTGTCAGAACTGACAGATCTTAGAAAATACACCCACAGGCAGAACATTATCCATTATACTAGCGCTGAGCAGTGGGCAGTAAGGAGAAATCAGCAGAGTATGTGTCTTTAAAAACTTTAATTGGCTTTTCCCGTTGATAAAAATCAGTGTACCTGGCAAGGAAGAGAACCTATCTAGCAGTTTGATCTTTCCATCCCAGAGCTGAAGGGTGCAGTCCATCTCCACTGGCGTGTGATGTGGACTTGTCTCAGCACAGTTCCCAGCAGCGTGGTGGAGTCTGCAACCCACAGAGAAGGCTGCCAGTCTGTCCTCGGTGAGTGACCATGTTTAAACAAGTGTGAAGAATGAATTACTCTGGAGAAGCTGGATTTCATCTGTGCTCTAGTTGCCTGAAATTTGCTTCAGAGAGAACCAAACTTAGCTAAACTTTTCTTCGTGTCCTGGCTTGTGAGCGCTGCTGGGTTACAGCTGGCTGGGCTGTGGAATCAAGGGTCTGGGCAATGGATATGCTGATATGAGAAGGAGACGGTGGACTAAGGAAGCAGCAGCTTTGCAGGAGCCGTGGAAATGGCACCTGTAGAGGTTTGGGGAAGAGAACAAGCTTCTTTTGGGTTGTTTGGTACTGCAGGTTGATGTGTAGCTTTACAGCAAAGACAAAGGAGACAGCAGCTGTGTGGATGTCTCCTGGGAGGGCTGTTTTGATGCCTTGTTGCAGCATCTTGCATTTACTGAACTATGTAAAATGTGTCAGTTTTTCCTTGGTGCTGCTTACGTCTATTGCTGTTAGTTTTATGACAGTTTTATTAAAGTAAATAGTACAGCAAAGGTGATTGCAGATCTATTACTATACTATTTTTTTTTCTAGTTGAATAATAAGAACAACAAGTTTCTTTATGATCAGTTTAGCAACACTTAGCACTTTTCTTGCTAGGTTCTGCAGGGTTTCTGAGTGTGGCTTTATTTGAAGTTTCTGTTGTGCTAAGTCAAACTCCTCTATCTTATTTCCATAAATAATGGAAAACAGAAGTGTATCTGCTCAGAAAAGACAGTTTAGTGAGTGAACTTTATTGCAAAGGTTTCCTTTCCATGGTCCCTGATGATCTTAAGAACCAGACGGCAAGACCTTCACAGTGTTGCAGTGATATAAATACTAGTTCAACCCTTGTATTTAAAACTTTTGAAAGCAGAATTTGTAAAGAATGTTGTTCAGAAATGAAGGATCAGTCCTGTGTCCAAAGCCTGCTGCGCAGGGAGCCGTGCTGCCGTTGCTGTGGGTCTCTGGGATGCTTCAGAGCATGCGTGCCGTGCCGTGCCGTGGCAGCGCAGGTCGGTCTCCTGGAGATGCTCGTTGCCTGATCGCCGGGCGGCGTGGAGAGGCGAGGTGCAGCAGCGGGGCGGGCTGGCTGTGCGGTGCGTGCGGGACTCTGCCGGCAGAGCTCGGGGACGCCTCTGTGCACCCTCTGACTGCGGCGTAGCTGTCCCTGTCGCCAGGGCCGGCTCTGCCCTTGCCGGGGTCGAGGCCATGCCCGGCACACCGGGTTCCCTGTCGGGGTAAACTCTAGAGCCTGCCACTGTACAAGCTGTAAGAATATGATGGACCTTATGGAAAAAAAAGTGTTGATTGTGTGGTTTGTAATGTTGTCATTCTGCTTATCATATGGCTAGGAGAAATATAGTAGCTTCTTGTGTTCAGAAGGTTTGTTCAGAAACTTGTAGCAAGTGGGAGGGAGGGACAACAAAGTCCATTCTGTTCCTCTAATTCAATCTGCCTATTTACGAGCCCACCCCATCGAGTATGTTGTCACTGTTCTTTGCAGCAACAGGAAGACTGAAGCTTTAAAAGACTTCTGAAGAATAAATACAAATCCACGTGAATAGCCTAAAGCAGCACAACTGACGTGGTTTCCACGGGTGCTGGCCGTGCTGCAGTCAGGGCAATTCTGTTGTGTTGGTCCAAATGCCCCTGCAGTTTTATAAGGACACGATAGTCTTGACTGCTGCCCGAAACTCTGGTGGGATGTTGCTGTCTGTTGTTAAATAGCTGTCTCATGCCGGTGTGAGAGAAGGGATTCCTGCATGCACGGCTCAAAGATAGGGTAAAGAATTGCAAGATTTATTACACGTTCTGAAATAATAATTCCAGATGAAATAAAACTGCGGAAAGAGATAAGGGTTTTGACATCTTGTTTGGAGATGGCAAAAGGCTTCTTTGGTGGCCTAGAGTTATTCAGGTGTTGCCATCCTTGATGCTTATTTTGCCAAGTGCACAGTGTAAATGCGGATGGACAATGCCTGGCTCTGGAGCTGTGTCAGTCATTCCCTAAATGCCTGATGGTACCTGAGGGACCAGCTCCTCAGCTGCCTTCTGCTTAAAAGCAAGGCTGCAGGATTTTTCTGAACCATTTGCTCTCTTTAATCGAGGGCTGTGAGCCATTGTGTGCGTAGTGACGCAGGATCCTTGTCGTGTAAGGCCCTTGATAAATATGTATTGTATTGTCAAGTATTTGTAGCTACTCTGCAGGTAGCGGTGGAGAAGCAAGCTGCATACAGCTGAGAGTTGTCGTGGCTCCGGGGTCAAGAAAAACAAGATGGCACAGGGGATTGTGGGAAGAGGGGCCAGGATAGTTGCCTTCAGCATCACCTGCTAATAAACCAGCTATTTATAGATCAGCTGAGGCTTTGTCAACTAGATCGTTAAATTAATATTTACATACTGGCTTCATTGTCTTTCGCTGAAAATCTCGTTTGCATTAGTCCTTGAACAGAATTGCGGCTTCCTCTGCTCCAAATACAAGAGTGTGTTTGATCAGAGTCTGGGGCTTGCGGTGTGTGTGTGAAACCATGTCTGACAGATTCTTGCCTTGCAAATCCTCTCCTCCCTGTAGCAGCGTTTTCCCATCTTTCTGTGCCTCTCATTTCTTGCAGGAAAGCTCACCTTTGTTCCCAAATGTCCGCGACTCATCGTGAGGCTGCTCTCGCTGGAGAGAGAGATGAGCAGCATTTCTGCATAGCAATTCCTAGTTAATCTCTGCCTCTCAGAGAGAGACTTCAATTGTTGATGGCTCATGGGTAATTTAATAACTAGCAGACAAATAGGAAGCGTAGATTGTAGTAACTTAGCCCAGATGCAAAATCCTCCATCCCTTTTTGCATCTGTTTGAATCATTTTTGTTACAAACGTTTGGTTTTTTATGTTTTAGCACCAGCGAAACAGCAGCGAGAAGAGTTGCTGCTCAGCGAAGCTGTGTTGATCACAGCAGGCTCCACACCTGGCTAAGCAGTTTCAATCCCCTGTGCGTGCGTGCGTGTGTCTGTGTGCCTTTCAAAAGGAAGGAGTAATCTGCTTGCTAGACGTGTGTGTCTCTTGTAGTCCTTGGACGACCTTGAACAGTCATTTAACTTGTGTTTATTTGTCCGTCTCTAGCTGGGCAGATATTACTTCTGTGGTTTGGAGTGTCGAGGTTGAACGGATGTCTCGGAAATGTCATGGATGAAGAGTGTTACTGAAACGTAAGGTATTCATACCGTCTCTTCAGACAGCTGATCGGAGTTCAGATTCACCTGCCTGTCTTGCTGTTTCTTGCTTCAAAGCCGTTTGGACACTTGGATTGTGCAGAAGTCGGAAGGCAGTAATAGCAGGGCTGCGATGCGGACAGGTGTCACAGCCTTCGCTCAGCTTCCACTTCTGAGCACTTGCGAGGCTGTTGATAAGGTCCTGTTATGCTGGTATTGTGCTATTCTTAATCTGCCTTTGGCCTGCAAAGGGCCTAACAGCATCTGTTTCTCTGACACCTCTGCAGGCTCTCTGGGCACCTCATTACTCTTTTCGGGAAGAGAACATTGCAATCCGGTTACTCTGTCCGCAGAGAGCGAGAGCTCATCTTCCCATGCCAGCCTGGTTACTGTAAAGTTAGAGCTCGGAGAGCAGGTTGCAGTTTATTTCTCCAGGTGCATGAGGCACATAACATCGCAATGATAATACAGTACATGCTGAAACCATTCACCCTTTATTTATTCTTTTTAAGATATCAAAGTCTCAGTTTCTTCTCCTTCAAGATATCTGTTCTCTTGGGGAGAGAGGGACAGGCCAGCTGTAGACACGGGTCTGGAAAACCTGGAAGTCAGTTCCTTGGTACTCCCAGTGCGGTGACTTGGCCTGTGCTCGTTTCACCACTGCCTCTTCCATTTTAACTTCAATTCTTGCTGAAGGCACCACCCGATTCTTACATTTTCAGATCTACCAGGTTTTTCTGCCTTCTGCTGATATTCGGGGGAGATGGGGATGTGGTTTTCTGCAAAATGTCAAGGTCTCTTCCTGGAGAGCTGACAGCATAGGTGTTTTATATGTACACGGGCTATCAGGATTAGACATTCTTACTCGGAAACATTGGCTGAGACAGACAGGCATTCCTCCTGCCACGGAGAGACAGGCAGGCACTCACTGTTGCCAAGCCTTGAAGTATTTGGCATGTTTTCTGTTGCCCTAGTTTTGTGGAGTTGTTCCTGAAGTTTTGCAAGTACATGAGAATCTTCGCTCTGTGTTTTTATTAAAAAAAAATAAAAAGGAAGGAATAGATAAAATAGAATAATCTGGCCCTCCTGCCTAGACAGCAGTGGTATGAGAATGTGACTCAGGTGGCAAGGCACCAGAACCAGAAGGCAAATGAAATAACAGCAGTGCATTTCTAAACATTTTTGCAAGTGAACCCTGTGGTTTTTGGGGAGTTTCTGACTTCTCTCTTGGATTTTGAATGTGGGAAGAATGTGCAGCACGGCTTGTTTTCTTGAGTGAGGGAATATTTGCAGCTCTGTAAGAGTTCACACATCTGCAGTGTCCCCTGCAAGCAATAATGAACCGACCAAAACAATCAGTCTCCCCAAATTAGAAGAGCTCTGCATTTTTCAAATCTCATTTGCATTCTAATTTGTGCTCTTTCGGTTGTTCCGCTTTTCAAGTCTGCCTTGCAAACGTGAGGATCTCAAGCTCTTTAGTTTTAAGCGGAAGCCAAGATTTCATGTAAGAACATGATTCGAGGAGGTGGAGCTTTGACATTTTCATAGTTACGTCATAAATCCTCAGGCTCCTGTATGAGCCGGCATCACTGTTTATGCAGAGATGAACATAATTATTCACGGACGGGTTCTGTTCAGCTTCGGACCCCCTAGTAGATCTATGGAGATGACTGACTGGCTCTGTTGGCCCATATCTGTGTCCTTCCAAAGGCTCGCAGGGACACGCTGGGCTTGCGGGCAGCTGCCCACACGCTTTCACGTCGGTTCTATAGGCAGCCGCGGAGGCACGTGCTCCTGAAACCACCGCTGAATTCGTAGGCACACTCTCGCACCTCTGCGTTGCCTGAGCGGAGGGACACACGCAGTCAGACTCCCACAACAGAAAGGTTTCCAATAAAGCTGAAACAGAGGTATTGTTTGTCCAACTGCTGGCAAATGCACAGAGCCATTGTGTGGGTCCTGAAAGCCTTGGCGCTTTATTCTCTGCAGACTGAATGGCAGCCGCGGGTAATAATAACACAAGATTAAAAAAGCCAACATTATAGGGGCATTTACAACCCGCTGAGAGAGTGAAATCTCAGCAAGGCTGAGCTGTGTCTCTAGTGATCCTACGTTTGTACTGCTTGATAAGGAAATGATGGGCAGCTCTGGAGAAATGGCCACCACAGAGCACATGAAAGGGGAGCGGGTTGTCTGTTCGAACGCTGCAGTAAGTAAGAGTGGGACAAATGCAAAAGCTCCCTGCAAATCAAGGGACCGGCCTGTCCCCCCAGTGCTGGGAGGGCAAGGGGCTGTGGATGTGTGCTCGCACGCCTGCATTTCCTTCCCAGCCTGCTGAAAAGCTGAGGCTGGCTGGCAGCAGCAGGGCTGGGCTCGGTCTGTGTAACTCAGAGCGTCGTGCTTGGAGGCATTTGGTCGGCAGCGTCCAGGGGTGGTACTTTGGTAACTGTCAGTAGATCCACACAGGACCGTTCATGTGTGAGAATGTAGCTGTGGACCGATCGTGGGTAAGAGATGCTAGGGTTATCCTTCCGCCTGCAGGAGCAGCCAGTCTCTGGGAACGTAAATTTTGGGAGACAATAAATACTGAACTTTCGGAATGCATGTCTGAGTTTGAAGTCACAGTAATGCAACTACCTTACACAGCTTAAGCTCAACTGACTGATACCATCTTACATGTGTAATTTCATTATTTTCAAAACAAACAAAAACCCTACCTTGCATGTGAAGGGGGAAAAAAAAGATTTTTTTTTTTAAGGGACAGTTTCATATCTTGAAAGTCAAGTCTTTAATTCAGTGCTGGTTCTAACAGTTCTTCAACACAAATGTCTTACAAAGCTCTTTGTGTACATATAACTATCTAAACAGCTTTAAAAGGCCCAGCTTTCCTCTGCACACACATAGAAGTTGTATTCGGTAAGCCAGAGGCAGAGTACCAGCCCATAGAAGCATCCTTTCAGGATATGCCCAGGCTGCAGAACAGTGGTGACATGTCAAAGCCAGCCCCCAGCCTTGCTAGCTTGGGTATTACCAGCAGGCTAACCCTGGCAGTGCTGAGCCCCTGCAATACGCACCTGCCTGTTCAAGCAGGTTTTGCAGCTCTGCTACTCAGCAGTTTTCTGGGGCAGCGTCTTGCAGCTGTGACCTTGGTCTTTGGTATTAACGATGCAATGAGTGAAATGGTGGGAGGCATTTTAAAGTAATAAAACATGTTTTAATAAGAATGTATACTTACCTTTCTAGGGCAGGTGTGGTTAATGACTGCACTTTCCCTTTCTCAAAACATTCTTATCCATTCGAGTTTCTCGCTTTGCTTCTGCCAGGCAGCATGGCATGGAAATTGCCTGGCCCTGGTGCTGTTTTGTGTGTGGGACATTATGGGGATTCAGAAATCCAGGCGACTTCACAAGATTCATTTGTTTGGATTAATGAATCTGTCCCTGCCTCCGTTTCCCCAAGAGTAATGTGAAGTTACTTACGTCACAGGGATTTATGAGCTTCTTTCTATATTGGCCATTTTGCAGGAAGTGAAATTCAGCTCAGAGGGCTCTGCAGAAGGACGAAGTCTTTGAGTTCATTCTGTTCTAATCCTGGTTACAGAAAATTGGCAAGTTCCTGCTTAAAGTCTCTTTAAACGCAATATATAAATACCCTTTGACTGCCTTTTTTTGTCCTTTCTCTCTCCCCTTTTCTCTCCCTCTTCCTTTATGTGCTTTGTTTTTCTTTTAAATGTTACCTGTCTTAAACGGCAAACTGTTCAGGTTGGACCTCAGAGCTCCTCTGCACTGGCACAGACCTGTGGAAGAAGGCTGTGGGCTTGCTTTGTTTCCACAGGTTGCAAGTGTGAAGTGAAGCATACATTAGTGGTAAAGTCTTTGTGGGAAGAGAGTGGAACGAGGTGTTGAGTGACACTAGAAAAGAATGGTCTGGAAGGGGGGAAGAGAGGATGTAGCTAAAACCAGATATGATGCTTGCTTTTTGCCAGAACCTTCCGAGTCGACAGATCCCTCATCTCTGTTTCCTCCTCCCTTTTCTCTCTCCCCCTCTGGGACTACTGTTTTGGGATGAGTTGGTTCCAAATAGACAATAGTTTTCTAGCAGATGAACGGACACCTCAGCAGCTGCACTGGTATCTGTCATGAACAGACATGCTGCATAGTGAGGGAAATTACAAGATGGGACCAGCATCATTTGTCATATTTAAAAAAAAGAAAGCTCCCCCTCCATTTGAGCAGCGTCCACAAGACAAGTGAACAGCACACTTATAAACTGTCATTTTCTTTTCCAGAGTCTTAATACGTTTTCAAATGCTCCCGTTAAACATTCCACCTTTAGGTCCTCTTTGTAAAGGGTGTGTTTTGGACAGATGGACGCAGGTCTCTGTCCTGACACAGATGCAGGACTGTAATAAATTTGTGGTGGAGAAGATGGGAGGTAATTATTTAGGAGGCTTCTGTGGCTTATTCCAGCATCTGGTATTCTACCAGGGTGCCCTCTGAAGGGGCAAAAGGACAGGAAGGAGCTAGAGAAATGCTGAGCTTGTTTTTCATTTGGCAAAGGTTTTTAATCTTGAAAGAAGGATTTGAAATTTACGCAGGAGGAGACATTGAGAAATAAAGATGCATCTCCCAGTGTTCACCATTCTCCCTTTGTTTATTCAGATCCGTGTTTCAGGTTGTAGGGCATCTTATCTGCTCTTCTCTTAATTGCATTGCTTATGCTGGGCGCCGGTGGGCAGTTGCTCAGAACAAATCCGTCTTGCTGAAGTACCGACTACGATGGCTTCTGTGTTCAGGGCTGAGCATGCAGCTTCACGCAGGTTGCTGCCTGGGTGTGCCTGTGGTTGGGCATCCACATGTAATCGCATAACTGAGCATCTCCGTGGCCTCCCGATCCATCCACAGCCTCTCTGTTCCAGTCTGTGTGTTGTGCCCGGCAGGAACGCCCAGCGCTCTCCTTCCCGGACTTCGGATTCCATACCCAGTGCTCATGAAGCAGTCGGGGCTTCCTCGCTCCTTGACTCCTTGATGGTGTGAAAGAGGAGTATCAGAGTGAAATGTTTAGGGTTTCTTGGGTGACTTCTGACACCTCTATCTAAGAGGTGTGGTTGAGTCATTTTGACTGTCTCAGTTCAGGTCCCTGGCATTTCAAAACGCCGGTGATTTCTCTGTCTTGTTGCCTTAACTAGGGAGAGGATTGTCTAACTGGGGCTTGGTGCGGCCAACCAGCCAGGCTGCTCTTCCGTGTGATCTAATCAGATCTTGCAGCTCCTGGGACCAGATATTTCAAGATACTTAAAGATTGGCAAGAGTTAGACATGTAGTTAATTCTTTAACATCTGATACTCAAATACCGTAAACGCTCAGTCAGCAATACGCTTCTGGTGCAGAAGAGTTGCAGTGCTGAGTCAAAGGGACTGAGTCTGCTCAAAGATATTTCAATTTCTCGTTTTGTACTTGGGCAGTGGAGATAGTCTCCCAATGCATTTTTTTTTTTTTTTTTTAACTTACCTTTAGGCTTTTTACTGTGACCCTAGTCTTTGGGAGATGTTTCTCAAAAACAAGCAGAAGTTCTATCTCATATCTATCTGCACACAGACTTGAGAATTCCTGGCCCTCTCTTGGCTCTATCATTGCTGATTTTTGCCTCTTCTGCCAGAAGAAAAGGAGAGCAACATCTACACTCATACGGGTGAGATGAATACGGCTATCACAGAAATAAAATTACTGGCTGCCGAATAGCAACAGCTTAATGAAAATGTGAACTGTTAAACAAATAAAGCCAGTAAAGTTCATAATACTTCTGTGTGGTATTTCACTGTAGCATTGAGCAGAAATAGAATTAAGCATAGAAAAAGGATATCTAGAGAAGTCTCTGTCTGCCTCTGTGCTTGGTATATGAAGCTGGATTAGGTAGGAGTGAGCCATACCTTAAATGTGGACATGCTACCCCGACCTGGAGATGAAATCTCTTTATCCAGTGCTGGAGCCTGCTAAAGCAAGGCAGAAAGGGACAAGATAAAGCACTAGATTTCATCTGAAGCCCAAATGCAAATTGTACGGAGGGATGGTTCCCTTGAGAACCGTATGGTTTTTTGCATTTCTTTAGTATCTTCTGCTAAATAATTATGAATAATTATCATACCTCTGTGTGGCTGGTAAGTAGCGTTACTTTTATGTACCAAAGGGAAGCAGAGATGGGGATTTATCCACATGGAGCTGCTGGGCAACGCTGGGAGGGGTCCAACACAGAGCCTGGGACTCGGGCTCGTGCCCACCGGGCAGTGCTTCCCCTCCTGCACGCACGGGAGGGCTGTGGGGTTTAGTCACACGCACCGGGGGCAGGTGAAGTCCCTGGGATGAGAACTGACCAACCGCTGTTGAGGCCCCATCTCCAACGTGCAGTGCCGTAGCTGAGCGGTTGTGAAGTGTTTTCAACAGCTCTTTGCGCTCTGCCCAAGGACTGGTCTTTCCTGTGCTTCCATCTTCATGAAAATTCCCAGAGTTAAAGACATGCTCGTTAGGGCTAGTGCAGGTTAGTAATCTGTTCCAGAATGAGATCCGGAAATGCAAAATGCAGTATATAAAGTTGGGGTCAGCTTGTGAAGAAGCCCTGCGGCCAAGGTGCTGCTGTAGCTACCTCCAAACAAAAGGACATCGTCTCTCCCTGGCTTCTCCCATCACCTGTGTTTGGCTGGGAACAATCCAAATTAAGGGATGGGATGGGGTGATCCCTGGGAGTTCAGGGGACAACTGGGGTTGCTCTTTCTGTCTCTTTTCCTCCACCCCTACCCTGATGGCATTTCTTCACAAGAAATCACGTCTCAGTAGGCTTGGTCTTAGACTTAGGTGGAGTCACCAGTGCACTGAAGGGGTGTTGTGTCTGGGTCATGTGAAGCTTTAATGCACTGTGGAATTAGAAACGTTGTAGGAGTTTATATTCTAAGTATCTTTATTCTTCTGGGTGACCTTGTGATATTTTCTTGCACCAGATCTGTATCTTGCTGTCCTGCTGCCTTTATCTAATTTGTTTTCTTATGTGTGTTACTGACATCCAGTGAAGTGTAATTTGTTTGAGAAGTGGCACTTATAACAAGGATCCTGCTAATAATCCCTGCATTGAATCCCCATATACGTGATGTTCCAGGAATAATTAAAGTCACAAACTTCAATCTTGAGGGATGCACAGGGGAAACCTGTCCTGAAATGAGGCTTGGCATAGCAGACTTTTCTACTTTCAGTGCTTTTTTAATAGTAGGATTTGCTATTTTTCTTCCAGGACTGAAGTAGATATAAGTGGAAGTCTGACATCCTGAATTTACACATCCTAACAACAGCATTCATCAGTCAGTATTCTTACTGTATCCTTTCTCTACCCCTTCTCTCTATTAATTTTCCTCAGTAGTCTGCAGGGATCATTTGCCAGCCTGATTCAAATTCCTGCACTTTCCTGGCATCCTGTTTTATAACATCTTGCATCATGTACTTTCCATTTCTGTAATCCATTTAATCCGAAATACTGGAATGGCTTTGCAGGTATTTATTGCATTCCTTTCTTCCTTGTGTTAGGAGGTAACAGGTCATTTATACAACTTAATCCAAAGTCTTTTGGCTTCTGGGATTATTTTTTCTCTTTATTTTCCCACTGATTATCCTGGGGGCTGGTAGCAAGAGCCAGGAGTGAGAGTATGGAGAAGTTGCCTTCATTTGTGTATGCTGTTTCATTACGTGGTGCTCAGAGCACAGCTTGGCAGTTTAGCAGTTAAACCTCTGCAGCCGACGTCCCCCAGCAATAACACTACTGTTGCCTGTCCTTAGTTTTTGGAAGCGTTGAGTTTAGGGTTTGAAATAATGAAATGCTGTTGCATCAGTAAGTGGTTTTCCATTCCTTTTGGCTCTGGAAACGGATATTCACAGTTGGGTGAAGTTCATTTTAATCCTCACAAAACCAGAGCTGGATTTGTACAAGTTGTCGTTGTTCTGCTTTAGAAACACGCTGTGCCTTCTGGATCCCTTTATCCTTCCCGGAGGCTAATCCAGGGGCTTGCGAAATGCTCGGGGTGGCTCCAGTTGTGGGGTGGAGGGGCATCCCGCGTTATCTCCTTTTCTTCCTGCATTGCCTTCTCTGGCTTGTTCCAGAAAGGCCCGGGAGTGTTTGTAGCGTATACTTTCTGATGTGTATAGATAGTGGGATGTAATTATCTTCCCCTGAGGTAGAGTCATTATGCTGGCTGTAAAGAGAGAGGGTCACAGTCCTAATGGGAAATGATTTTAAAGCTATCTTGACCATGTCTAGTGGAGCCATTTCAAAGCACTTAAAACTCAGCCAGTCCTTCACGGCACTTCTGATATGTCCACTTTATGCGGTGAGAGGCAATGGGACTAACGCTTGTCGAGGGATAAAGGAAATCTGTGATAAACTGCAGCACTGGCTTTGGGCAAGCGTTTGTGTGCTGCCTCGGGGGAAAGGTGCCAACAGTGCCCAGTCTTGGTTATTATTGTTCTTGGTGCTGATTTGGAAGAACGCAAGACCCTTGCAGAAGCAATAAGCCAGTAATCATGAAATCTGCCACCTTGGGCTTCCTGTGCTGCAAAAGCTGCCCCTCAGCCCTTGGGCTTGATTCCTGCAGAGGCGAGAGGATTGCTCCCATTTCCCAAGCAGGTGGCTGGGCAGACAGTGACACGGACCCAGATCAGAGCCAAATCGCTGGCGGATGCGCTGGTGGTTTAACTGGGAAGTTCAGGCTTCAAACGTGCATGGACTTAGAAGGCAAATTGGGTCAGAAGTTGTTTAATAGCAAATACCGCTTTGTGTTGCAAGATGTTAGGGGAAGACAGACTTCAGCATCCTTTGGCGTGCGGTGGAGTTGTGGTCAGCAGCAAGGTGAGGAGAATGGCTTTGGCAGAGCTGGTGGAAGGCAGCAGTTAGCAGTTGTAGGTCGTATTGAGGGGCACTGGCAGGTCTGTTGGGACCAGCCCGGGACTAAAGAGCAGACACCGCTTCACATAAGCAATTTCCTGTTTTTCAGTCCTTGACAGAAGCAGAACAGGCAGGGCTGTGCAGGTTAGCAAAGCTCTAGGCTAGTACCCAGGAGAGCAAGAATAACTAGTAGTGAAATGCTCCATGTCTGATTTTCATCCTTTGAGCTCCTCTGTAATGTTTTTGAAAAATAAAAATTGTTTGAATAATGGAACAGGCCCAATGAAATTGTGCAGTGATGCAGAAGGGGTGAGGAAGGGTTATTTCCTTTCTTTCCATTACTTTTCTCCTCCCGCCTCGCCTCCCAAACGTGGGTGGAATCTGCATGTCAGGCACTAGCAACATCAGCCTGGCCTGGTGGCTTTTCTTAATGGTGAGAACGAGATTAAATGCAATTAACATTGATTGAACAAAAACCACCCTCAGTTTGTATGCCGGTTAATTAACAGCCATCCTTTCAGCAGTGGCCCTTTGTAGAGCGGTGTTTGTTCTTCCCGGCCCCGGTATATTCTAGCACATGTCCAAAATCAAAAGCACTGAGCGTGTTCCCTACCGCGCTGTCTGGGGTTACCAGCTCAGCGGGGAGATGTAGCTCCCCAGCCGGGGTGATTTTTTGTGCAGTCTCGTAACTGCAGAGCTGCTCAGTCAGTGGCAAAACATTTCCTGTTAAGCAAGGCTAATGACGGGACCTCTCTGCGAGTTAGAACGATGATCAGAACAATTGTCTGGAGGAAATCAATGTTATAATGCATGAACAAACAGGTGAGTCTCAGAACAGCTAGAGATCAGTTGTGCTAGTAAATAACTTCGTATTTGGGTGATGCAGAGCAATGGGAGGTGTCAAGGCAGAGCAAAGCAAACAGTGTGTCGGCTCTCGTGAGTGAATGGAAGGGGGGGGAGGAAGCCAGAAAAACTGTTTCTGTTCCTTGCACTCTGTTGGTGGGATACATAGACCAGGGGACTTCCACGTGAAAGCACTTTCTGGGGTGTTCTGACAATGCATCTGGTGAGTCTTTTGAAAGACGTCCTTTCTGCTGTCAAGCCAACTTTGAAGACGCCATCTGGGGAAGTAGCCAAGAAGTCATTGGGTGAACTTCTCTGCTTTGCAAAGCTATTAACACCAGTACAGAGAAGGGGGAAAACAAAACTCTCTTCATAGCTTTTTGAATTAATGTTGTTTTTTGCTGCCAGGCATACTCCTGCCCCTTCTTATTCCAAACCCAAGGACAGCAACTGTTGGACTCCTGAAGGATGAGAGAGACAGAGAGGCTTTTCTGTGCAATAACTATATGGCACAGAAGTGCTGTGATCCATTAGTCAGCACAGCTGCTCCACAAAATAGCCAATACCCTGAATGTAACAGAACAAATTGCACATAACCAAAAAATACCTACAGCATATATCAAACCAAAGTGACTCAAATGTCCCTTGCAGTGCTTTGGGGTGCTAATAGCCCCGCAACAAATGCTTTATCCAGTGGAAAGGCCTTGAACACCCATCTTGGGACAGGTCAGGATTTTTGTATTTTGTTAGTGCCCCTTTCCAGACTAAACTGAGATGAAAAAGTTGTGCGGTCACATTACTGAAGTCTGCTGTGTGCCAACAGGTATTTTGGTTTTGAGAGAGCTGCCTGCACGCGGCGGGGAACTAGGAACTATGGAGATTAATTTCTGCTTTGTCACTGACACTCCAAATGCACCGAGTCATTTATCATGGGGATCTGCTTTCTGATTTCTTCATAGCTACGTAGTGCCCATATGTGCGAGTGCTGAGGTGCGACTGCTTGAAGGAATATTAGAACAAAGGTAAGGCACTCGCTGGAGGAAACTTGCAGAGTTTACCCTGTGAGACTGCAGGCTGGTTAAATAAATATGTCTGAGCACAGCTGAGGCTTGGCAAACAGCATCTCTGGCAAACACCGAGGGAAGAAGTTCTTCAGGGTCTGGGCTTTCAAGGAGGGGGATTCCTCCACTGGCTGGGAGCCTCTGGCGAGGCTGCGAGCCGGGGCGCAGAGCTAGCCAGGGACTGCGGGAGGTGGGGGGAAGCTGCGGGCTCACTGGGCAGCCCCGAGCTCCTGCTCCGGCGTGCAGACTGACAAGGAACAGGGGGAAGACAAGAGAGTGGCGCGTTAGAAAATCTCGCTGAGACTTGCTTGCGCTGATGCTGGTACCAAGGCATCAGCTCTCTGGTACGGGACAAGGACCGTGTTGGGCGTTGACTGGACTCCTTCTCAGCAGGGGTGAGATGTGTGCAGCAGATCCAGCTGCAGAACTCGACCCTTTCTCCTCACTCAGCTAGAACCAGAGCTGGAAGGCTGCTGGCTTCCCCACAGCTGCTGCAAAGTGGCGGGCTGTGTCGGCTGAGCAGCCAGCCAGTTTTGACCGCTGTTAGTTCCCGAGCAGGGTCTCATGGTGGTGGAAGAGCATGGGTTAGTGGCTCAGGGTCCTGCTTGCCAGGAGAGGCGTGGAGGAGAGCACTGCGTGCTGTCCAGCGGATTTGCTGTCGGGACTGAACAGATTGCCATTCCTGTTTGTGCTGCAGCCACAGCTGTGAGGAATTGCTTTTGCATGGACCGCTTTGTGTGGACGCAGCGTTCATATGTAGAGGCGCTGGGCTGGAGCTCATCGAGACTGGAACCTGGTGTTTACCTGGCGTTGCATTGGCTGTGGCTTTAAATATCATCTACCCTCCCTGTGCAAGAAGGGCAGTGTCCCTTCTCATTCGCGTGAGCGTGTGGTGCGCGCCAAGGCTGCTTGTTTCCTCTGTTGTTGTTCTGCTAAGACTGTGGCAGACACCAGCTAATGCCAACTGTGGGGCAGTTGTTTGTGGTGAGGCTCCAAACTTCTTCAGGCTGAGCCTCAACTCGATTAGTTGGGAGTATCCTGTCGTGTGGGAACAGCTGGTGGCTGCAAGCTGCCTGGACTTGCTGCGCGTGCAGCTTGTCTGGTGAATGGTAAGGGTGTGTATGAGAGGTAAGGCTGCTCCTTCCCTTGCCTGGCTGCTTATCCTCAAGGTAAGTGTTATAGCAACCTGGTAGCATCTTGCAGGGAGGATTCCAGGTTGGAAGGAAATGAGGGAGGGCCAGATCTGTATTGGCATGATTGCAATGTTGGGGGGAATTAAAATGCTGGTGTAAATGGTTAGCTTAGCAAGGCTGGATTTAGTCTTAGAGATATGGTGTCCTTCCGTGCTTACACAGCATGTGAGGCAGGAAATGAATGCAACTGTGCTTTTAAGGAGTTAGCCACAGGTTTATAAACGGGTGGCCTAGGAACGATTAAGACAAGGATACGCGTATTCTAACAAGCATAGACTTGTATCATGGGCTGACAGACCATGAGGCCTACAGAGCTTCCGCCGTTCAGTGGCTGTGTGACACTCTACAGTAGCTGGCAGAGGAGACCTCTGGCCACCAGCACTGTTAGCCGTCAGGCGTGCCTGCACCGCGTGCAGAAGATCCGACGGAGCACGGGTTCACAGCCAGCCAGAGACCGTACTCTGCTGTCACTTCCTTTGTGAAATGAACCTGAGCAATATTAGCGGCTTCAGGATAGTGGTGGTCTACACTGGCATGGCAAAGGCTGCCAGATCTTGGTTAGCATCTGAGCAGGCAAGTCTGAAACAGCTGGGAACATCATCCCTCTGTGCGGGCGGTTGTGTACTGGGAGTGCTTCAGTTCCCCAGAAGTGCCAACCCTGTAACCGTCATGAGCACTCCACGCCCCTGATGAGGGAGGGGATATTAACGAGTTGCTCCATCCAGCACGGGCTGGTCTTAGAGGTAATTGTACCGGGGCACTACTGGGAGCAGGGTGGGCTGATTGACAGTGTCGCTGCCTGCATCCTTTCTCTGCAGAAGCTTCCCTTGGTGCCAAGTGCGCAGCAGGCAGCTGGTGGCTGGCCTGCCCGGCGGCCTGTTGGCTTTGGGCACAGTGCTCGCTCTGCAGAAGGTTTGGGGAAAGTTTAGTCATCCAGATTGAGATAGAACCTGATGTTTTTGCACAAGGAATGTTTATGAGCCTCCAGCTCCATGCGTCCCTGGGATGTGGGTAGGTTAGGCTGGAAAGAAGTGATTGAGGTTAAGTGCTGGCTGTTTGCGTTTTCCCAAGAAACAAGTGAAAATGTGTAGTTATGATTCTGAACGTGAAATTGTGTAACTATGATATTCTTTAAAATTGCTTAAAAGAAAAGGTTTTACTGTCATCCATAAGGGTTAACCACAGAGTGGCCACATTAGTGGCTTTTTCACAAAATGTAGCATTCCTCGACACTTCACTGAAGTGTTACAGTGTGAATACAGCAAATTACTTTATTGCAAAATTGATTGCGAGTTGTTGCTGCTTCACTTATTACAATTTGTGTGAGTGCTATTGGAGTTTTTAAAATGTATTGCTCTGTGCAAAACTTTTAAGTCACTAATGATGAGAAAAATTACGTGGGAAATTAGACTCAGTCGAGTAATATTGATGGTTAGTTTGTCAGATTTCTGGATAAGCTTTGTCTAAATAATTTGGCAAACAATTTTCTCTTTCTTCTTGAGTCCTTTGAAGCTTTTCCAGTTCATTGTTGTTAGAGATAGGGCTGTCTTTGGAGGAGCATGGCCAGTGTAGACTGAATGTGCTGGCCTTGTGGGTGTTAGGCAGCGAATATCAATTGCTATGCAGGAGTAGCCTAAATGACATCCTCACCTTCTAACAGATATTGCCAAGTGTCGTTATTCTGCGATGTTCTCCTTTCTGACTTGCATTCAAGGAAGCACAGCTTCTCTCCTAAGAAAGGCTAGTGTCTGGAGAGTAGAACCGAGCTCAAATCCAGCCCTGGTAAAACTATTCAGTTGTTGTTCTGTAGTTGGCTTTAGCAGGCTCCTCTAAACATGGCTGAGTACTGTGTACTCTGCAAAATGGAACTGCAGCTATCCAGAGCACGAGAAGGACGCAGCGTGTTGATGGGATCGCCCTACACGAGTCTGCTGTTCACGTAGCTACGCCAGCAGTCTGTTGGTACAAAGATGCCATTGCTGATGCAGGAGAGCTGATTGCCTAGGTTTTGAGGTAGGGTCCAGCGTCGATACCTCAGATCCCCGGAGGGAGAGGTGTTACAGCTGGTGCCAGGTGCGTTCTCATCCACTGTGGGTGACATTGTTGGTTTGATTTCTTTGACTTTATAGGATTGATAAGATAAAAATAGGAAGAGACCATAGCTGGCTCTGCACTCTACATCCTAAAAAGGCCGAAAGCCTCCTGTTTTTTCTGCCACTCAAAAGTCCCCAGCTCATACCTGCAGGATCTGAGGATGTAGCATTTGGAAAACAGGAGGTTGCTGCGGGGATAAAGCAGGCACAATTTTGCTTTGAATTTTAGGAGGAGAGTTTGGGTCTTAATAGGAGAAAGGCTGTCAAACATGTCCGGAGTTAGGGCAGCCTCTGAGTCCCTCTCTTTCTTCCTCTCCCCTCTCTAGTGCTCACTCTTGATGCTGTTCCAGGATGAGTGAGTGGTGTATGCATGTTTGATGGCAGCTAATCGAAGTGCTCCTGTGTCCTGCTGGGACTTAGCATGGAGCTACACCTACTCCTGCCACCCAGCCGCTCTGAGGCTTACCTGAGACCATGGCCTTTCTCTCCTGCCATCGGGTTTACAAACCCTAATCATTTGCAACTGACCGTATATTCTTGTTCACAGAATCAGTCTCACCTTTGACATCAGGACTTGCTGTCTTGCTTCTACCGTCCTCAGTCCTCTGGAGTGTCTTGTATTTTTACAGCAGGTGAAACCTGGTGACTTTTCTGTGGGATTTTCACTCTGCCAACATTACTCCTTCATTTCTGAAGGAAACAGTCGAGAGCTGCACAACTAACTTGCTGCCTTTTCCTTTGTCTCCTTTTTCCTCCAGGAGCTGTTAGTTAATTCTGCATAAACATCAGGCACCAAAGAGCAGAGGACAGGGACCACAGATGCCCTTGGAATCCCCAGCATCCTTCTGGACAGACACTGACCAAATCCGGTGCCTTCTGCCCTTCGCGGTCCAACACGACGACATGATTCCTCTCCTAATTGTCTGCATGTATCAGTCTCAGTGGATGTTTCTGGAGCTGGGAGGAGGGTCCCGGGAGAGGGGGACGCTATCATTTCCTTTTTTTACTGTATTACAGTGTAAAGAATCATATTGACCCCAAGTGCTTCCAGCACAGCTTGTAGCTTGGAGGCTTGCCCAACACAAGCCTTCTTCACCCTGCACTAGCTTTGGTTTCACCAACCATATTTGCATTTCAAGAGCTGTTCTCTTCGTCCCTTTGCTCTGGAGAAAGGGGTCTGAGGTACCTGGAAGTAACCCTGACTAGCTTGTTAGGATTAACTGTTCCTGACGTGCTCCCATCGGTTACACCAGCAGGCGTGTTTCTTCCCTTCCAAGGATCCCTTCTAAACAATAAAGTGTTTAATGGTCACTGTGTGCTGTGAGATACTTTCAGTCCCACAAGTTTGTAAATTGCTGTTTTCTGCCTCCTACCCATGCCAACAAAAACTCCCAACAAGTATGGTGAGTAGAAAGATTTCAAGTCACAGTTTATAAATCACAAAACTTGTTCATTTTGGTCCCGGGCTGAATGACTTTGGCTTATTTGAAAGCACTTGGAAGAGTGCAGAGCCCTGGCTGAAAGGAACTGGTATTGGTGAATCACACTGAAAAAACCTTTGCCTGTTGAATGCAGAGCCCAAGTTATCTTTCTCTGCACCAGCTCTTCTGTGCAGTTCCTGCTCTGTCTGCCGTAAGCCAGCACCCCTTTCAGCCTTGTGCTCTGTTTTGAGCCCTTTCCTTGCCGAGCTGAGGGACGGTGAGAGCTGTGTGCCTCTGCCATTTCATCCTTGTTGAGGCAGGTGCCTCAGATTTGTGAAGGACCTGTCAGCAAACCGGGGGAGCAGGTCGAGCTTGGTAACTTGACTCCCCTTCTCTGGCTAAAGCTTCTCTGGCAGCGTTCACTGCTTGTGTCTTCTCTGACTGTATCTGACAGTTTCTGAAGAATGTGAACATGAATTTTTGGAGGTCATGTCAGAGCTTAATGTAGTGTTTATGAAAATGGATGAGGGGGGCTGAGAATTGTTTTCGGTGTTATATTCTGCTTCGTCTCTTTTTCCTCTAGGCAGCAACTTAGTGCTTTATGTCTTCATTAAAGCAATGAAATGCGTTTCCTTCTCGTGGAGTGCTGAAACCACAACCCTCTTCCTCAAAAGCGATGTTTGCTTACCCGTGGCTCACCTCTGTTAGTCTCAGATCTTGCAAAAAATTCCAGCTTTTTATCACTGTGAGGTCAAACTTGATGTACCCAAGGAAGGGCAAGTTTGCCAAACCAAAGTAGGACACTTGGTGCCCTCAGATCTGTTCGTAGCAGTACAGGGTGGGCTTTTGCTACTGCTGCCATGCTGGCTTTTGGATCTGCTTGGGATAGTCGGGTTCTACAGAGCCACCAAACTTATGGTTCTGGATGCGGAAATCTGGAGCACCAAGGTATATCCCTGACTAGATTTTAAATTATTGCTGGCCTGAAAAGTACCAATTTTGTCTCTCCTGCATTTTCCTCTTGCCCCTATCTAATGTTGCCTTGGCATGAGTAATTTGCATGCCATTATTTCAGCTGCCCTAAATTGGGGGGGACTATGATGCCAGGGCTGATTATCTGACAGCACTGGACAATTTTCTCTGTTAGGCAACTGTAATATGTTTCTATGTTCTTTTATAATGAGCTTTATTTACCAAATTGGCAATTCCTCTGTTGAGAAATAACTGATTACAGCATTCAGGGAGTTGCTGTCATCTCAAGATACGCAGGTGTCTGTGGAACATAAACAGATGTGATCGTTCAGACAGTGAACTCAATTGATAGAGGGTAGGGGGAAAAAATCAGCCATAAAATCATAAATGTAACATCTCCAGCTAATGTTGTCCAGGTGCATTGCGGCTGTTTTGCAGCCCAGCAAGGACAAAGTGGCACTCTAAGGCCATCCAGTACCTCCAGGCGAGGGACTGCTTGATTATTAGCTGAAAATATACCTCTTGCATGTCATCGCACTTCAGTAACCAGCTTGCCTAACTCCCAGTCTCTGGTAGGCTCCGAGGACAGACATCAGTTCATCGTGTAGCCTTGGAGTGGGAAACTCCTCTGTCCTGCCATGCTGGGTTTCATTTTAGCTTACTCTGTGATGAATGTCTACAAACTTCTTGGTGATCGTGTCCGTGGGGATTGTGGTCCCATCTGCCTTTCAGGCAGTCCTTTGCTTTTGGTGTTTCCTAGTGCCCAGGAGCAGGTTTGTTGCTGCTGTTGCCCTAATCGTCAGCTCAGGTATCTGAGCCTGGGGAAAAATGCGATGAGCAGAGACGTCGATAGGAAATTGCCAAAGATGAAGTTCAGTTTGCAGAGCCTCAGCTGCCATCCGAGTGAAGAACGTACAGGTAACACAGCTTCTCGAGTGAGTGTTTTCTCTCCCCTCATCCTCGCTGCTCCTGTACTGCCGAGGCTCTTGCAAAGAAGGAAGAGGCCCTGCATCTTCTCTTAGGCTCCCTCTCCTTGCGTTTCTCCTTGGCTGCTTGTTGGATATTTGGAGTGTGATTTTTTTTTTTCATGCAAGATTGACAGCAGGTGTCAGTTACCCTCCAAAGTGGCAGAGATCATTATTCCTGGAGCCTGGTGTCCAGTGTTGAATAGCTGTTCTCCTCACACAGTTGGCAGTAATGGGCAACTAGGACAGTGGGAAAACAAGGTCTGCATCTATTGTAGAAGCTGAATTGGAGGCAGTTTCCTCCAAAGGCAAGTTTGAGGTAGGGCAGGGGCAGCCAGCCACGCTGCTGTCGGTGCTGCATGTGTTGGATAAACAGGAGCTCGTTTGTGCCCAGGACTATCTGTGACCTGTTTCACCTGCTAAAACCCAACCTGCCCCATGCCAGCTGCCGTTCGGGCGCAGTGCTCCGTTCAGCTGAACAGCTGCATGTCCGTTTTGCCTGCCCTCTCATTGCAGTTCTGTGTGTAAATTGGGTAATTGTGTGTACAAATGCGTCCGGTAATTGGGATGCAATGTGCACAATTGTGGTAATTTCATGTGAAAATACAGGCTTGCAGAGCGCCCACTGTAAGAGTATGAATTGTTTTAAAACTGGCCAGATGAATGGAAGGAAGAACCTTTTTATTCATGCATAATTTCTTAGTGTTGCAGAAAGGAAAAAGAACAAAACCAACGAAGTTAGAGCAGATACAGCAAATAACAGAACTGATAGAAATTTTCCAGTAGGCTTCAGCAGCTTTTTAAATGAAACATTCAACAAGGACTTCGAGATTCTGGTGTGCAAGAACATCTCAGGCTCTCTAAGCATCAAATGTGATCTTGCATAAAAACACAACCCATTGCCTCCTGTTGTTAATATTTCACACTTGGCTTTGCAAGATGCTTTATCTAATATCCTCTTTGCGTTCAGGCTTCTACCAACTCTGCCTTGTCTACAACAGAAGAGGCTGGAGGAGGAAGGCAATTGCCAAGCGTGTCTGTAACCTATGTAGGAGGGTTTTGTGTAGCTGTAGGGGGAGAAGAGTAGGGCACATTTCCTATTTTATAGTCTGCTGAATCCTGTGATCTCATGCTGTGTGCTCTTTTTCCAGGCAGAATTTTTCAATTTGTCGTTCAAGTTGTTGTTATTTTTTATTTCCAAACTGGTTAAAAGTGTTTGTCTGTAGCTTGTTGCTAAATTGTTTATGTCTGATTCCCTAAAACGCTTCATTGCCAGTCTTGTACGCGTCTCAGGACCATGTTCTTCTCCTCTCTGCCTGGTGACTTGGCCTTTCGGGGTTAGAAGCAGGATAGGTACAAGGACTCTCCGCTCGTTCCTTCCCACTCCAAGAGTTGCTGTAACTACGTGCACCCAGATAAAATACAGCCTGCAGCTGCAACAGCTCATTTTGCCGCCCTAGGGAGCCGTTGCACCCAGCACTGCAGAGTTACCAGCCCTTTTCTGGGAGCCCACGGGAGCCTGAAGGGCTGTTCAGAGTCCTGCAGTGCTGGAGCCCCACACCTGCTCCCGTCCCCTTGGAGAAGATGGATGTGATATTCCTGAACTGACTCGCCTGCCCTCCTGATCTATCAGCCTTACTGCTCTGCTTTTGCTATGTGTCTTGGTTTCTGGTCGCTTCCCCAGTTCTCCTGCGCTGATGTCTTGGGAGAGTGAAGGGTGACGCAAACTGAAGTGATTAGCCTGGGCCGGTAGTCATCTCCGTGCTGAGGTTGTTCAGGGCAAGTAGTGACGCCCCTCCGTCTCCCGCTCTGGGGTGTAATTATGCTGGCAGAGCAGTAGTTGCGCAGCCCGGGGCAAAGCCAGAGGGAGCGAATGGAGCAGCCACTGGTCTCAGGAGGGCTGCGTGTCAAAAGTGTATCTTGGATTTAATGACACATGTGCTCTTTTCAGATGTTTTACAGAGGTCAGCACATGGCAGAGAACTTTCCTTTGTCCTCTTCCTGGGGAGAGCAGCAAACAAACTTTTGTTTCCAAGTTGAAGATGAAATCAGCTGCTCCCTGTGGGGTATGTAACAAACTCCTCCTGAAGCTGGTTTCCCCTTGCAAACGGCCTCAATTAGATGCTCCTGCTGCTTGCCCTCGGTGGATTAGCTTGTGCTTGATCCAGCGATTTCATTTGTGCAATGTGCTACGAGATGTTGGTAGGACTCGTGTCTGGTTCCTGCTGCCCTGTACTGTTTTGTGGGGGAGGTACCTCATGGAAGGCTTGCTGTCCCAGGGCGTGCAGGAGAAAGGGGCAGTGGGGGCCTGGTGTCTCGTTTTGATCCCTACCTTGCCCCGTCCTTTGTTTTCGATAAGTTTATTTAGAAATAAGTACGATTTCTGGTATCTTTGGAGCAGGTTTGCAGTTGTCTTCATTCCCATCTCCTACTGCTAACATTTATGGCAAACTGATGGATGCAGTTCAGCCATTCCCTACTTCCTCCTCTACAGATTTAAAAAAAAAAAAAGTTCTCATCGCTGTTTAAGACCAGGAGACCTTGCTGGGTCACCCAGACTGCAAAGCGGGAAATGGGGTCATCCAGCCTTGCCGTGGTTCGTAGCTTTCTGAGCATCATGCTGGAAACTCGCGGTCCTCCTGGGTTCTCTGCATTTGGTCCTCACCGTTTTTTTCTGTAATATAAAGGGCTGGTTTTACTGGGGTTGTACCTGCTCTGAGGCAGCTGCTGTCTTCTGGGAGCTGTGTGCCAGGAGGCTCTCGGCCTGTCACTCTTGTGGGGACGCGGTGCCCGGCCGCTGTACGGCAGCGGGAGGTGGACCTGGGGAGTGCCCTGGGGCTGCTTGTCCCTGAGCCGGTGCCACCCTCCTGCAGCTCTCGCTGGCTGTGTGCTCGCCCTGGGTCGGTGCTTGTCTCCAGGCGGGCAGCTCCTTCCCCAGATCCACCGCGGGCCTAAGAAGGCTTGTTTTGACCTAGTTGCATCGTTAACCTGGGTGCATACTCTGAAGTGTGTGCATGGTGAGTAGCTTGGACCTTACAGGTAAGGAGAACATCACCAGCGTTGGACCGCTGAGCCGTCCGAGGGGCTGCTTCCTCACAGAGTCAGGGCGGGAGGATGTCTCTGCATTTCAGTACCTCGTGCTGAGGTGCTAGTGAAGTTAAAATGGGTCCATCTGGCAATTATTTTTTTTTCTTGCAGCTTTAAATAATTCTTGTGTTCTTTAGTCCTTGAACCGCCTGAGCCAATTTCTCTAAGGGGCCCCCGCTGAGGGGCTCGGTGACTCTCCTCAGAAGGGCGGTGTTTTTCCCTCCTACGACCTCTCGAACATCTCTCCGTATCCATTCTTGGAGTCCATCGTCATAGTGAGTTTGATTTTTATTTTCTATGAATGGGGAGTGCCACTGTAAGTCAGGATTAGCTAAACATAACATTAAAAATAAAGCACGGCTATTAATTTAATGGGTTCCTCATTACAACCATCATAAAACAAGTAAACAGGAACTCTGCCAGTGCTGCCGTGCATTCCCCCTCCGAACGGCTGAACCAAGGGAGAGATTTGAGTTTTTGCCATTTGATAAAGCCGTGTGTGAGCATGGCTTTTTAAAAATTAATTCTTTACTTTTCCTTCAGTGGCCTTTCAGCTGCTGAAGTCTGGCTGGTGACTGCAACAACCCTTCATGGCTCTTAACGAGATGGGGGGGGGAAATGCCAGTTCAGGATTTAGCTTAAATCATATCAGCCAGAATAAAAGCTTACAAAAGGCAGAGAAATTGCTCTTTATGGGCTGCTTCAATGAAACAGCCGTCATAGTCCCTTTAATCCTTATTTAGTTATTTTTCTTCTGCAAGCCTTTGTGTTGGGACTTTTTCCCTCTATTCCTTACCTTCCAGTGCACTGTTGCCAACTAAGGACAACTTCCTTGGGTTGCAATTTATTGGATTAAATGGATCAGCGCTGTGCCTCAGTGATGGCCGCGTAGGCTGAGCCTGGTGTCCGCGTGCGCTGCGGGTATCCGAACTCGCCCTTGGCCGTCGGGTCTGTACCTGCGCCCAAGCGCGGCCGTGCGACTGCGTCTCGGGGCTCGGCGGTGGGAGGGTGGACGGGGCTGCCCAAACAGCGTAGAACTCGGACCAGGAGACGTACCTGTGTGCCAGGCTTGTTCCAAACTGAAATCAGGCGCTTGTGCGGTGCTGTGGGAGCTTTGAGTTAGAGCTTACAAAAAGAGAAAACGCTCATCCACTTATTTCAAGACTACATTCAAATGATTTTATAGAGTGCCTTCTGGTACCCTGAAGTGTACATTCCCAGGCTGGAGAGCGGTTTAGTAAATGGAATATCCACAGTAATATATTTAATATACTTCATGGCTGTTTTCCCCAACATCCTAATGAAACCCAGCCGTGAAACCTCAGTGCCAGCTGTCAGTTCCACCCAGCCGCTGGTTGGCCTGACCTCCCCGTTGCCAGGAAAAACGAGCTGTGCTGTCTGAAGGAAAGGGCCGCAATTTAGTCTGTGGCCAAACAGACAGAGAAGAGAAATTGTGCTTCAGAGTCTAAGCCGGTAATCTGCTTGGAAGCACCCTCAGACAGCAGGGTCTGGGTCTTCAGCCTCTCAAAGAACAAAGTAGATGTCCTCTTTGGAGGCTGCAGGTGGTCCTGCGTTGCTTGTTGCTGACACGAGCTGACGTAGTTTTATTCCAGGCTGTTTTCAGCCGATGCGTGGGGTTAGATCTGTACAGGCTGTAGGAATCCAGTGTCAAGGTGACAGTGTACAAGTGTGGCATCAGGAGAAAGGCAGTCCTTTGGGCCTGATGGGCCAGGTGTTTCAAAGCATGGGTAAAAATCTTCATTCAACAGTGCAAGGAACTGCACAGAAAAATGAGACCCATGTGCACACCATAACTTTAAGGCAATCTATATCGTCCTTCTGACCGTGAACTTGGTCACTGCCCACCAGCGCTGACCTTGTGGAATTGCTTGGGAGGCCCAGACTCGGGCAGCTCTCTGGGAAAACTAAGCACACCCATTAACGGGAGGTTTTAATAAGTTACGCTCAAGAGAATTGTGCTCTAGATCGCTTTCTAGTCACGGCTGGGACTGGAAGCTGATGCTCTAACACTGCTACAGCCCTTGCGGCACTGCTGGGCAAGCAGTGACAACATAATCACAGCTGTTCTCAGGAGAGGAGAATTCTGCCATTCTCAACTTGAAGGAAAATTAGATTTTAAAATGAGGAGTAGAAGGTAAAAAGTTGTGAAACTCGGAAGCCTTTAGCATCCATTGAGAACGTGGACAGCAGAGCAAACAGTATGAAACATAGCTCAGCCCCGCCACTGCCCACAGGGCCACCCTGTGAGCAAGGCTCCCCGGGGAGAGCTCCTGGCTCTCCTTGCTTCGTCTGCTCCAGAGCAGTTACTCCCATCCAGCCTTCAGATTTTAGGTTAAGTAATTTATAAACTGGTTTGTAGTGTTTCCTCTTGTTGCTCCAGATCCCCACATACCCTCCCAAAAACCCTTCCCAGGTTTTGAAGCTATGTCAGAGCTCTGTCTGAAGACTGCACAAGAAGCACCTTTTGTCTCGTGGAGTCTGGATGGCCAAAGCTGCTGTGCGTGGCCCCGGGCTGTCTCACCCGTGCTGAACGTGGGGGCATGAAGGAGAGGTGCTAGTGGAAAATGAGCGGCTGGAAGAGTTCCTTTGACTGCTAACTTGGGGAAAGCTGCCAGCCTTGGCTCTGGTTTCCTAAGGGTCCTCCAAGTCCTAGAAGTTTGGGCTGGTGAGTAACAGCAGGTGAGTCTGAGATGTGCAATAAATTCACGGGCTTTTCCATAGTCGTGGCCCTGTGTGCACTGAATGAATTAGTGTAACGGTGCACTTCATCTAAACTGCTTAATGGCAAAGTTATCAGTGATTCTGTAGCCCCTTGCTGTTGACGGGGTGTTCCTTACCCCAGGAGTGAGACGCGGACATCTGGAGAAGGCTCCGGTAGCTTCTGTCCTTCCCAAAGCACTTTGCAGGGCGCGGATGCTGGGGGTGTCTGCGCACACTGAAAAGCAAACTGAGCTGCCTGTCTCTGCCTCGATTTTCCCCCCAACAAGCGAGTGGTTGCACTTTATTAATAAACTTTCTAGCTTGAGCTGTTAGTATATGGTTTGATATTTATATTTATTTATTTATTTGTAACATCCAGACTTTGTACTGTCTGGATTATTCCTCAAACTAATCTGATGCTAAGCTATTTTTCTGACAATTGAGTATACAATTTGACATTCATGCTGTAACTTGTGTAGCTAATTTATGTAACTCAATTTATAAATTACATAAATTGGTTACATAATTTACCACATACCTTGTACACTTCACAGTAATATTCCCAGCTTGCAATTTAAACAATCCTTACCGAGAATAATTTACACTGAAGACTCTTGAATAATTTTGCAATCTATTCCTGGACAGATACGGAGCCACGTTTGTTAAATAAACACTTGCTGGTGTTGGTTTTAACTTATTAATCACTCCATCCCGATTCCTGGGCCGTGTGTGTGTCCTTCTGGGCGATGCCGTGCTGGCAGGGCCAGACCCACACAGAGGTCCGGGTCTTCAGCTTGTGCCCTGCAGGAGCCTCCTGCCTGGCGACGATGAATTTCTCCCTCCATCACCCAGTGGAAACCGGGCTTCGGCGCAGCCGATCCCGCCTGGAAAGCCAGCTCTGCTGCCCACGGCCTCGTCCAGGAGCGCAGACCCCGGCATCTCCATCGCCCACCCGAGCACGTGTGTGACGGGTGGTGGTGTAATCACGGTGAGACGGGGTTGGCAGGGAGAGGAGGGGGCTTTGCCGTTATTTGGGAGAGCTTGTGGTGCAGGGGTGGAGAATGTCTCCATGGGTGGTTGCCCAAGGAACTTGTGTGATGAGTCCTTGCGAAATGTCTGCTTCACCTGACCAGGGGTTAGAGGGAATCAGGTCCTGCTCCCAACCCCGTGGCTCTGAGGTGTCAAAAGGGTGTCATGAGAGGCACACAGAGGAGGAGGATAGTGCTGCTCGTTGCCCCTTGTCCAAGTGACCCATGGGGCATTGCCTGGCCGACCTCCATCGCTCCCGGTCGCTGGCGTTGCGCGAGCTGTGGTGGGTGTTATGGTGGAGCTTGCAGCATGAGCCTGGGGCCTGGCAGTGCCCGTGGCCTGGGGGGAGCACCGTGCCGCTCCGTCCGGCGGGGCATGGCCTCGGCTGCTGCTGAAGTCCCCGCGCTCCTGCTCTCCAGTCTGGCTTTGTCCCCTTCCCCTCTGCTGGAGTCTTGTGGTGGCCAAACAGCTCCGGTGTGGGCAGCAGCAAAGCAGCGAGGTGCCAGGGCAAGGAGCACGAAGGCAGCAAAGACTCAGTGGGCAGGCACTCGTCTTAGGGTCAGCATCACCTTTCCTTTCCTTGTCCCGTCACTTTTCACCCTGCTGTCGCTGCCTGGCTCCCCTGCTTTCCCCAGGAGGGGACGGTGGTGACAAAGACCATTAATTTGGCATCCAGCTGCTCCAAAACCCCGTCCTGCCCCACAGCTGCCGCCCAGCAACTGACGCTTCCCAGCGCTGCAGACACCAAACCTGCAGATGAGACGTTTGGGAGCATGGGGATGGAGGTCGTCTCGCAGCCCTGCCAGCCACTGTGGCCACCAGCCACCTCCCACCCGTGCCCAACGCTGTCCCCTTTGCCATGGCACTGCCGGGAGGGGACGTGCCCTCCTCGAGCAGCCGGGGGACCGGGGGGCTTCCCAGCTCTGCCTTCGCTCCTCCGGATCTGCCTGCCAATTAGGGCCAACAAATGAGTTGTTCTATGCACACAACCCCGGCACGTGCCCGAGCCGGACCCACGCACCCCAAACCCGCGTGGGCAGACCCCAACCCGGGCAGATCCCGTAATTATCTCCTACAAGGCAAAACAATTAGGAGTCTTTGCTCTCCTCTCCCTCCCTTCCCCCTTCCTCTTCATTGTTCTTGGCAAAAAAAGGTTAATTAAACTCAGAAAATATCCCTTTTCTCCCCCCTCCTAAGAATGAGACTGTTAATTTTCTCTTTATATTTGTATTTAATTAATTCCTCCAAAGGCTCCGACTATATTTTTTTGGTATAATTTCTTCCTTTGTCTCTGTCTCTCATTGTTAATCCTTGCATATTCAGTTTTTCCCCTCCCTTTTCCCCTAGATTTGAAATTCTATTACCATTTCAGAAGGCAGGCGTTTGAAGAGAAAATTGAATACCCGTCCAGTCTTGATAAGAAGGGACACTTGGTACCAACGGTAATTTGCGAAGCAGATTTCCCCCCCCCACACCCCGCAGTCGGTCCCCCCACGCTCGGGGTGGAGGGTGCGCGTGTGCCACGGGACACGGGGGCTGTCACGGCCGTCGCCTGCGGCTTCTCCAGCCCCTCTGTCCCTGGGTCAGGGCCACGGTGCCACGCGTGGGGTGACACTGTGACCCGCCGTCCCCAACACCTCCCTTGTGCCTTTGCACCCCGCGGGAGCTGGCCCTGCACCCCCCTTTGCTCTTCTTGCGCAGAGGTGATGCCCCGCCGTGGCTTTTTTTTATGGGGGAGCGGGGCTGTGCTCCCAGGGTACCCGGAGTTTTTGGGGAGAGCCCCCCACGCCAGCGGGACCCAGCGCTGCAGCCCCGAACCCCGCTGTGCAGAGCGCGGGGGGTTTCTTCGCGGGACGTCCCATGGGAGGATGCGTGGACCATGTCCCACCTGCGTCAGGGTGTCTGGGGTCTGGGCGCGGGGTCCCGCAGCTCCTGCGGCCAGGCTGCGGGCACAGCCATCGTCTTGTGCCCGCTCGCCCCGTGTCCTCCCACCCGCCGTGGGTGCGGGGCTGCCGGGGTGCCCGGGGTAAGGTGCCTGCGGGCGGTGGAAACACCGGGCTGGGGCTTTGAGGGGTTTTTTACCCCCCACCCCTCGCTCCAGGCTCGCTGTCACCTCCGCGTCCCTTCCCTCGGCACGAAGCCCCCAGCGCCGGAACCCCCGCGCTGCTGCGGGGTGCGGGGCTCCCACCCTGCCGCACCCCGTGGGGCCGGTCCCGCACCCGTGGGGCCGGTCCCGCACCCGGGGCTCCCTTCTGGCAGGCAGCACAAGATGGCAGTGTCGCTCCGCGCTGCTGCCGGCGCCGCGTCCCGGCCCCGCTCGGCTCGGGGACGGGGTA
>Ga0065711_1003615_pt1 | contig 51639 bp, 35 predicted proteins | sample Hoacrofraction12_FD_59098 | JGI IMG/M metagenome (GOLD analysis project Ga0065711, IMG submission 59098) | Hoatzin crop microbial communities from Cojedes, Venezuela - Epithelial fraction 12 v2 (version 2) | ecosystem: Host-associated > Birds > Digestive system > Esophagus > Crop | place... | reverse complement strand
CCCCAGCAGTGTGGCCAGCAGGTCGAGGGAGGGGATTCTGCCCCTCTGCCCCGCTCTGGTGAGACCCCACCTGGAGTCCTGCGTCCAGCTCTGGAGCCCTCAGCACAGCAAAGACATGGACCTGTTGGAGCGGGTCCAGAGGAGGCCACAAAGATGATCCGAGGGCAGGCTAAGTTGGGGCTGTTCAGCATGGAGAAGAGAAGGCTCCAGGGACACTTCATGGCAGCACTTGAGTCCTTAAAGGGGCCTTATAAGAAAGATGGAGAGAGACTTTTTACCAGGGGCTGTAGTGACAGGACAAGGGGTGATGGTTTTAGACTGAAAGAAGGGTAGGTTTAGATTAGATATAAGGAAGAATTTTTTTCTGATGAGGGTGGTGAGACACTGGAAGAGGTTGCCCTGATAAGTCATGTATGTCCCCTCTCTGGAAGTGTTCCCCTTGGCTGGGGCTTTGAGCAGCCTGGTCTATGGGAAGGTGTCCCTGCGCATGGCCGAGGGGTTGGACTAGATGATGCTCAGAGGTCCCTTCCAACCCAGACCATTCTGTGGTTCTGTAGTAATAACTAACTAAACACTTCAGAACAGCACATTGTGTAAATGGAGCCACATTCTGGGAATAGCACGTATCTGTAACTTTGGTAAATACAATGTGAGTGACCCGAGAGGTTGATACCATGGGTTTAGGTCTGAGATTCAAAACTGGCAATTCAGGCTTGGTTGCATTTGTGTTCCTGGCATTTGGGGATGTCAGTTGTAGATCTCAGTGCCGGCAGCATCTTCAGATGTTGCTCGCATCTGGGGACTAATTTTCAGTCTCTTCAAGCACTGCTTTCTTTGCCTCATGGAGAACTGTAGCTTGCTGCAGCTGGGAGAATCCACCCGCTCTCAGGAAGGTGGTGGTGGTGTGGATTCCCTCCTGAGGGACTACGGTGACTGTAGGTTACTGTTGAGGTACAGGCTGTGACAGGGATTGCTGATGAAACAGTCTGTCCAGGAGTTCGTGGAGCAGTGAGGGTGTCCTGCATGCTGCTGCACAGAACTTAGTACTGCGTGCAAATACCAGAACTGGAGTTTTAGGTTTCATCATAAGGGATCTGTGTAAGTAAAAGCACCTCAATAAAATAGAGCATTTGCTTTTGGGAGTAAAGATGTTATTTTTACTTACAAATGAAAGCACCAGCATGCCCGGACATGCCCAGAGTTCAGTTTGAGTTGACCAGCCCAGTCCTAGCAGGCAAATTACTGTGCTAGAGGGCTTGGTGCTGGCACGTTGTCAGGATACCTAACTCAGCTTCTCAGGCAGGCTTTTACTGCTGCCTGGTGCTCTGGGCTACTCTGGGGGATGAAATGCTGGTGCAGACTTAAAGTTACAGCAAGCATGTCTGCACATACTGCATTGTTACCCTACTATTTCTTGATTTTTGCCTTACCTTTCCTGATAACTTGGCAGATAAACCCGTTGTGAATGAACTTTTTTATTTTTACGTAATGGTATACAAGCATATTCTCTACCTGGAAAAACAAAGTAAATGACTTCCAACTCTAAAATTAAAAGTCTGCACTTTGATGAAAGATTCCTTTTTATCCTACATAAACCACAAAGTTTGAGAGGTCTGCACAGACGGAAGCAGAACCTACTAATTTTAGCTTTTGGTGTAATTGCGTAGCATCAACAGAAGGGCCTAACAATGTTTCGTTTCTTTGATGAGCTTAGTTTTGCTAAACCTGGCCATTCAAAGATACAGTATGGAGACCCTAACAGAGGCTGAGATGTGGGCCACTGCGTGGTGAGCATCACTAGGAGCCTGGCACTGCCACATAATTTAGCATAAAATTTGTTCCCAGGGCCTGAGACCTCAAGTGGGTGCCCTCACTTCGTGCTCCTAAAACCTGCTTCGCCTGCAGGGGAGTCTGCCCTGGGTTTTTCTGTTTCTTTGGAAGCTGCCATAACCCTTCTGTGAATTGAATCATCCTCGCCCACTGAACCTGGTTACATGTTCCTTCTTCCCTCACAGCGATCTGCTCTTTCGCTTGGCCTCCCTCTGGGCCCCATTTCCCTGTGTTGTCTGTTCACTGTATTTTTGCGTAGCCCTTGGTGCGTGCTGTTGTACCGGTGCGAGCGTACCCTCACTGCAGCAGCTGCTCCTCTGTAGGCCCTGCCAAAACTTTAGTCTGGTCACCGTGCAGCTATGTGCACACGGGGTTTATAATGTGTAAGCCAGTTTGAAAGGAAGGCTCACTTCAACATGCACCACACCAACCGCTGCGTTTAGCTGGGTGGATTCTGCGCTTGAGATGCCATACATCCTCCTCCATCGTCCTCTGGCTGGAAAGTCATTGGGAAGTCTTCATTGTGCTTTTTTTCCCCAATGTTAATGCATTTCAAGGAAGTGTAATAGGGTACAAGTTTATGATCCTGTCCACTCTCTCCACCCCCCTCTGCATGTTGCCATTAAATCTCTTAAAGCTGAGTGAATTTTTTAATAATTCGCAGGTCTTGCTCCAGAAGACCAGCAGGTTCTCTGTGTGAGTGGATTCCTGCATTTGTAAAGATTTGTTGTGTGGCCACTGGGTTTCATCGTGTGCTTTTTAGTATAAGCTCAGCTGTGGGGATTGAGCTTCTGTGAGCAGCAACTCCCAGTAGAGCCCTTTGGAGTTCGTTGAGGTTTGAGAGAGGATTTGAGGCCTGCTGTGGGCTTTCCTTTTTCTGCTGCTTGGAGCAAATAGTGAGCATCTGAAAGCAGAGCTGTTCCCAGCGTACTCTGATACCCCGCTGGATAAGGCAACAGGAGCTGCTTTGGGCCCGTGAGCTCTTGAGGTTGTGTTACTGGTTGACTGTTTTGGTTTTCTCTCCTCTTAAACAGAAACATGCCCAAGAAAGGAGGGAAGCATGCTGAAACAGGGAAAGAAATGCAGGTGCAGTGTAAACGAGCGAAGGTGGAAGCAGCTTGTTCTCCGTCAGTCATGAGTTTTGAGAACCCGGACAGTCTCTTTGGAAGCTTGATCTCTCCCATCAAACAAGAGGTGTTTTTCAGGGAGTACTGGGAGCAAAAGCCACTGCTTGTTCAGAGAAATGATCCCCTGCTGGCTGCTTACTACCAGTCCCTGTTCCAGTTGTCACATCTGAAGGAACTGTGCAGCCAGGGTCTATACTATGGGCGAGATATAAATATCTGCAGATGTGTGAATGGAAAAAAGAAAGTTTTAAATAAAGAAGGCAAAGTGAATTACATGCAGCTGAAGAAGGATTTTGACCAGAAAAAGGCAACAGTCCAGTTCCATCAGCCTCAGAGATTTAAGGTTGGATCGTTTCATTGAATATAATTAATGCATATTTTAAAATGTGCTATGCTTTGCCTCAGTCATGCTAGATGTAGCTTCGTCTCTGTCCCCAGTAAATGCAGGGGAAGCAGCTGACAAGGATGACCTGCTGAAATCTACACATGAACTGTATGAATTAAGACATGGTTTATACTTTTGCACTGCCCATCACATTTTAGTGCTCTGCAGTAAGAACAAAATCTGATTCATGCTATAGTGTTAAGCATTCCTTTTAAAAATTGCTTTGTCACATAAAAGTTTAGAAAAAACTAAGTGCACAGAATTGATGATTATGCATCTATGTCTGTTTAAATTATCTGTTCTGACCCACTGTTTCCTTGTGCAAAAAAGGCTTGTGTACTGCTTTCCTTTAATGGAAGGCAAGGTGTGAAAGAATGTATAGTATTTCTGGGACACTCCACCGTTCTTGTCAGTCGATTGGCTTGGAATTGCACCGCAGAAGTGGTGCACCACATTTTAGCTGAGTGTCTTCCCCCTTTTGTTCGATTTGATGCTTTTGTGGCAGTGGTGTCCACACAGTTTTGTAAAGGACTCGGATGCTTGAAGGTACTTGGATTTAGGCGGTCCTTTTTTGTCCTGTGGTGTCAACACAATTTAATTGTGAAGTGGTCCGTAAGGACCCCGATAGACGGCTGAGTCCAAGTATAGTGTCCCTGGCCGATCTCAGTTCGAGTGTAGCTGTGATGTCCAGTGGCAGGGGCATCTGCGGTTGAAGTTGAAATGTTGCATGGCTGATGCTGAAATCTAGAGCTTGAGCTGAACCTATGTAAATTCTGGTTGAAGTTGGACTTGCTTAGGACTGGTAGTTGGCATCTGCTGATATCAGTCATCCCTTTTGTGCATCGTCCATCACATGATAGATGTGGATGTGTAAAGTTTGTTGTCAGATGTGCCCAAACAGTTGGAGTCACTGGATAAAGGTCTCTAACCTTTGTATGCTCTCTTTGTTGCTAGTCCATATAATGCAAGTGCTGCATGTTTATTGTGTTTGCTGTTTGTGGGATGCTTTATTTCCTCTCTGTCTAGCACTGTTTGCCTGTCTTTGCAACCTAAAAATGGTACAGAGAAGACAACAAACATTACTGCTATGTTGGGGCACCAGACTTCACGGCAGATCTCAGACTTTGTGTCTGCAGTGCTTGCTTTCAGAAGAAACACCTGCAGAGCACCTGCCTTCCCAGCCTCTGTCTCCCTGTGCGGATGGGATTGTTCACTAGAACCTGCCAAGCGATGGGGGGGCTGTGGGCTGGGTGGCAGCCTTGCTTGGCTGAGCTCTTCAGTGGTAACAGCATCGTTTCTTTTTACAGGAGGAGCTGTGGAAGATTCAGGAGAAGCTGGAGTGCTACTTTGGGTCTTTGGTTGGGTCGAATGTTTACATTACCCCCCAGGGGTCGCAGGGCCTTCCCCCTCACTACGATGATGTTGAGGTAGGGCAGCACAAACTTGTCTGTGAAACCCTGCGTGGGCTTTTGCATGGGCAGTGGATACCTATACATGCACTTTTTTCCCCCTCTCTCTCATAAAATAACTTATTACAGAAAAAATGTTGTTTTCACTGATAACTTAGGATAATTGGTTGCAATTGTTTCTTCATAGTCCTCTTTCCTGTATAATCTTACTGAAAAGGTACTAATAGTAATATCTAATGGTAATACCATGTAAACTCTGCCTTCCAGACCGAGTATTTTCATTATACAAAAGGATAATTTGTTTTCCTAGCTGCAGAAGCTTCTTAGCACCTTTTTTTTTTTTTTTTTCCACTTCATTCAGACCCCCAAGAATCTAGAAGTCCATTTCCTTTCACTAAGTACTTGCTCTTTCTTTAGCTGGACAGTGGAAGCAGGCTGGTTGTGCTGGTTCCCATTTGCTGGTCCTACTGTTTTTAGGAAGTTACTGGTACGATGAAGCCCTGTGGTCCAAGTGTGTTTTAAATTAGCTTCTAAAAGAAACATTCAAACAGAGACTGCATTAAAAAAAAAGGTTGGGCTATCCCACTTAAACCAAAACAAAAAACCCCCTTACACGTATTTTTTGCTTTTTATTTATTTATTTTTTCATTTCCATTAAATACCTCTGGAGTTTGATTTTCCTTATGCTTGTTCTTCAGCAGCCCCACAACCTGCATGTTCTGGCATATGTCATCCAGTCCCAGCTCACAGCATCCCCTAGATGTTTCTGATGCTCTTTGTGTCAGCATATGGCAATAAGACCTCTCTCGCCTGATATTTTGAATATCTGTGTGGCAGACATTACTTTTGAGTTAGTTGTCTAGCGCTTAAGTGACTGGAGAGAAGCGGAGATTTCCAAATGCCTACTTGGGATAAAACAGATCACACTTCACAACTCTTCTTTGTGTTGTCTCTAAGTAGAGCCTAAAGAAATAGTTCAGATGTAAATTTCTGCATTGTAGACATCTAAAAAGTAATGTGAGAGGAATCTTGTTTGCCGTGCTGTGGAGTAGCTGAGAGCAGGGAAGGTGAGGTCTGTTCCTTCTGTTGTCAGAAAAGCAACCTGTGTCGCTTTTGTTTGCCTTCTGTCCCCGATTCTGGCATGGTTCCACAGACTTTCCCAGTAAGAAGATGACTTTAAAAAGTTGGATGTGTGAAGGGCAGCAAGGCTTCCTTATGCGTTTGGATTTATGATCTTTTGCAGGTGTTTATCCTTCAGCTAGAAGGCGAGAAACACTGGCGACTCTATAAACCAACGGTGCATTTGGCTCGGGAGTATAATGTTGAATCAGAAGACAGGATTGGGAATCCCACACATGAATTCGTATTAAAGGTATTGTAATTGAATTGCTTTACCTGATCTGGGAGATGGTTGCCAGAAAAGTAGTCATGTTTAAAATGGTCCATTTCTTGAAGACAGTATTCTGAATGATCATGGTTGTGAAATTGAGGGGAGGGTTGGCATGCAAATGGCTGTGAGCATGAGAAATTTGGGTGATACTTGTGTAACATATCCTTTTTCAAAGGCACTCTTTGCTTTAATATTTAAATAACAGACCAAGAAACTCTGCCTTCCAGACCGAGTATTTTCATTATACAAAAGGATAATTTTTTATTTCTAGAAATTCTCCAATATTCCTCAAGTTGGACACCCTGACTCCTGAATCATATTTGTGGAGTTGTATGCAGAAAAAACATTGGGTTTATATGTGGTTATGAAGCATTTTTATGCTTTTACATGCTGTCTGTAATCAGTCAGGGTAATCCTTCTGTGCACCAAGATGTACTGCTTTTCCAAAGGTTGTCACTGTTCTGGTGAATTAGATTTAAATGTTCATCCTTGGCTGATATGGGCTTTAGTTCACGCTTTTGTTTAACTTGCTGTAGTAACTGTTTTTTCGTTTTCCAAACCTGAAAATCAAGTGTTTGGCTGTTTTTTTGTTATTTAGAATAAAAAGAGCTTTTCATGAAGATTAATGAATGCAGCCCCTTTGACAGCAGGGCATCTGGTACTTGTCCCGTTCTGTTTTACATGCTTGTGCTTTCGAAGCATGCCGTTACCCAGCAGACAGTGCTGCTCTGTGCCAGACGCCTTGGTAGTTTCTCTGCCGTGTGTCCTGTCCTGGGGCCTCTCTCTGCGAGGTCCCTGCTCTTCCCGCTGTTCAGACCCGGCTGTGGCTGTAGGTGCTTTAGAAATTGTGTGGCACATTGGATGTGATACTGACATCACTGGCTGTGTAGTTTGACAGTTGTAATATTCATTTGTCATTATGTATTGGGTGATACAAAGTCTATTAAATCACAGTTCCCTTTTCAATTTCTGGAACGTTTTGGGCTGGACTTCAGTGCCTTTGATTTTTATGGAATGATGATGTATTCCACAAGCCATTTTACTGACATTAGTGGAGTGAAAATACTGGCCTCTGAAAAGGGCTTTAAAATGATCTAAGCTTTTATTTTTCTTTTGTTTGATGTTCTTTGCTTCCTGTGACCTGTTTCTTCTGAGTAGCCACTGTCAGATTTTGGTTGTCTGTTTGGAGCTGTCTCTGACAGGGATGCTGTCAGATGACTCTCATTTCCTTGCTAAACATCTTTCTAGAATACTTCCTTTCTCCTTTTTTGCATTTGTGTCTGCAGTCTCCCATCTTTGGGCAGTTTAGAACAAATGGACCAGTTAGAGACTGTATTGGTGGTGTTCTTCCGTCCCGCCAAAAACTAGTAGCTGCCTGAGAGCAAAGGCACGCTGGTCTGTGTATGAGATCCCAAGCTGCAGTGCGTCTTGGTGACACTGCAACAGCCTGTGGCCGTGGCTGGTTTGTTACTGATGTCAAGCACAAAGCTTATTTGGTAGATGGCTATCTAGCTGCCTTCATGTAGGATTCTCCATTTAACTTGCTGGTACTTCTCCCTCATCTGCGCCTCCTTCCTCCAGTTCCGAAGTAAGAAGGCAGCAAAGCGATCAGATCCGTTTTGTCTCTTGTCAAATGCTCTGTCCTGACCCAGTCTGGGTGTTGCCACCTGGAGTCTGTGAAGATTCTGATTGTTTTAATTGAGGAGTATTGTGCTTGCTGGCTCACGTGAATGATGTTGATGAGACTACCCAGCAGATAAGATGAATAAGAGTGGGACTTTGCAGCAAAGACTGCTTTGAAAAATCGTGATCCTGGCTTCTTAGTGGTAGGCAGGGGGTGCTACGGCATGAAATAATTTCTTCTGCCAGCTAGTTTGTCATCACTCTGGTAGGTGTTCAGGGCTCTTACCCTTCCCCTATGCGACCCTCCCTCCGGTTTGTTTTCTTGCTGGGGATGTGAAACATCGCAAATGAAGAGAATTCAAAATACTCTTAGTTGGTTAGTGTAGTCCCTACACTGGTAAGGAATGCGGTTTATTAATGGCAGAGGGAGGCTTGCTTCAGAACAAGTGAATCGTACCTAGCTGTTCTATGATGCTTTACAGCTTGCAGTAAATGGATGAAGAGACTTGATCTTACCAAGTCCTGTGAAGCCCTATAATCTAAAGAGACCTTTCAATTCAGCAAAAAGTCAGATAGTATTCACTTGAAGTATAACTGTGTTAGACAATTGGGTAGGCTCTTAGAAGTAGGTGATGTTACCAAATGTAACAAATGGTAAAATTAAAAGGGAATCAAATGTCGCTTTAGGAATTTTCTCTTGGCTGTGCTATCCAACTATATGAGTGTTTATAGAAGAAGCCATAAGTAAACTGATTTTTCCTTCTTGGAGGCAATTCTGTGTGCTTTGCACTTCTCTCTTATCTTGACTTGCCTAATTTTATCAGTGTGGAGATTTAATTTAGATAGGTGAGAAGAAAGAGAGGAGGAAGGTTGTACTTGTTTTTTAAGTGTTTTAACTGATAATTTCAGACAACAGTATTGCAACACATTACCATCTTTATAGAATATTTGGCTTTTCTTGTGGAATACTGGCCTTTTCTTTTGATGTGATCTGACCAAATTCCCATTGCACTGCCCCTCTGCTAGCCCACGGTATTGTCAGCAGGTTCATCTCAGCTGCTTCTTTGTCCCCTTTATGCAGCTGAGTGGGAGTGTGCGTGTTCTATTATGTTAAAAGCTTGCTTTGTGCTTTCAGACAGGTGTATAGTAAATATTGACAGTAAGTTGGAAAGTTTAAGGTACCGGACTTCTGGCTTAGAGTGCTTTATTTTGTTATTAAAGTGTACAATGGAGGATCTCTATTTTGTGATTTTCAAAAATATATGTTGTCAGTCTGTCTGCTCAGAGTATTTTCTCTATTTTGACTGCAATAAGGCTTGACCAGGTGTCCTAAATATATCAATTATCTTTCATTTTTTGCAGCCAGGTGACTTACTGTACTTCCCGAGAGGGACTATTCACCAAGCTGACACTCCTCTTGGGATCACCTATTCTACACACGTGACCATCAGTACCTACCAAAACAAGTAGTTATTCTTTACTTTCTTTTTTTTTTTTAGTATGGCTTTTCTGAAAATAGCTTTCCTCTGCCAGATAATGTGTGTGAATAGTACAGACCTGAAATTGATGTTTCAAAGAAGTCATGTCCTGTTTCATAAAAAAAAGAATAACCACCTTGTAATGAGCTCTGCTTAGCTCTTTTCTGTGTTCATTCTGTTCAGCCCTTGTGTGGTTTGTTTTTCTGCGAGTAATACAGGGATAGGGCATGTCACCTTCCCCCTAGAGGTGTGGTGACATGGAATATATGTAGGTACCCCACTATTACATATGTGCCATGCTGTTAGTAAGAGAATCTCAGCTAGTGTTCAGGTAGCAGTAATTGAAATTTTGGGGTTTGGGGGAAGGAGGTGAGTGAGACCCTTGTTGTTTGAAGCAGCCTGTTTACCAGGTTTTCATGAAGCAAGCTTGATTGCTTTTTAGTTGATTATTTTATTATTTACCAGCTGTAGATTTTAATGTGGAAGATAATGTTACAACTGCAAACTCACTGTTGTGTTTAAAAAAATCTCTTACCAGTGGCTGAAGTTACTGTTGATTTTATAACCCAGATAGAGAGTCATGAGTTCCTCCTTTCATCATGTTTTCTCCTGTGTTTGACAGTCACCCACACCTATTGTCACAGACTTGCTGCAAATTCTTCCTTCGCAAATATTTTCTATTTATCTGTGTTTTGCATCTCCTACCCCACGCATACAAGTCAGATTTCCTTTGACACATAGGATCCTTGCGCCCACTGAAACATTGTCATCACCCAGGGCAATGCTGCTGCCGCTGAATCAGCCTCTCACATGCTGGGTTTGGAGTCACTGGTGTGAGTTGGGAATTGGGAAGGATTCCTCTAAGCCGCAAAACAGGGCAGAACAAGTTTGGGCGTATTCTAGATGATTGTAAGATGAATCTCAGCCACCAGCTGTACCATTCTGGAAGCCCAGGATGTCAGTACAGCCAGTAGCTCTTAATGGGGCCAGTCTTCCAAGTTGGAGAGAGGGTTAAGACAAAGCTGCTCAAAGGTGTGAGTCTTCATTAAAGCTGGGTTCGGCTGATTTTAATTTACACTCATGTTGTCGTCTTTTATTCAGAAGGAAAAAAAAAAAAAAGCAGCTTCCTTGCTTGACCTGGCGCTGCTCTCACCCCCGGCTTAGCGAACTGAACAGACAGAAGAGTGACACTAGAATCAGTGGGTTTTTGGCTTGGTGGTGGAGGCTGGGCTGGAGCGATGGTTTACAGACCGGTGTGCTGGGGTCCTTCCGAATGCACGGAACAGGGTTGGTTCGGCTCGTTCTGTACAGCGCTAGTGGTCACGTAGTGCTGGGGAGACAAGAATTTGGTTCCTTGTAACAGGGTTGCTGGAGGCCTGACAGGCTTGCGTGAGGTCAGTGCAGTTTCTCGGTGACAGCATAAGCCAAATGCCAGGCCAGTGAGTTACCCGAGAAGTGGTGCTGCCTGGGAGTGCGTTCCCTGGGCGCCTGTGTCAGAACGAGGAGAGGAAAAAGGAAAAGCTTGGCGAGTGCTGTTCTTCTAAGGATAAAAAGTGGAATCGTCATCCATTAAGGTTATCGGTAATGAAGTGTAAGAGCCCACCTCTGCATCTGCTTTCAGCAAGCGTAGGTAGAATAAGCAGCAGTCCTGACACAGGCTGGTATTTTGATTTGGCTTGTAGATGGAAGTATGGTCTGGAAACATTCCTTGGAAAACTGAAAAGAACTCCTTGAAAATAGATGTGGAGGATGTTTGGACTCCTTGTGACCACGCTGGGAGCAGCATGTGGAGAAGGAGCTGGGAGGGGAAGAAGTGCTGGTGGAGGTGGCACTTTCAGGGGTGTTTAGGCCCCAAGACAAAACGGAGTCTGCTGTGTGCTGGAGGATGGTTCCTCTGGGCCCGGTCCCAGCTGGCAGAGAAGTGCGTCTGTCTGAGTTCATTATAAGCAGGGAAGTTTGGAAAAGTAGGGAGTAGCTGAAGATAGTTGCTGGGACATGGAGGTTCGGGGCAAGAGAAGGGAAGCACTGAGAAGTATAAGATGTCTAATTCTGTTTATTGGCCAGAGTCCTTCCCTCCCAGTGTGTAGCAGACAGTGGAACACTTGAGTGGAGACCATAAAAAAATTGTAAATGAGACTGTAACAAGTCATACTTTTTTTTAAAAAAAAACAACCCTAAAGTAGCATCTAGAGATCAGAGCTGAAAACAGGGAGTGCCCAGGGAGAGCAAGAGCAGAGGGTGAAGCGTAGGTTGGAGGACGGGCCCTGCTCTGCTGCCTGCCCTAGCTGGGTGGGAGTCTGCTGGCAGCCTTGGATGCTGGGCACTTGTCCTGGTCGGTTGCCCACGAAACCAGTCTCTGCGGATGTGGCAGGGAGAGAGGCCACAGGTGGACGGGGCGGCATTTCTGCGTGAGCAGCACGCCTGTTCCGGGCGAGGCTGACTCAGGCTAGGCAAAGAGGGTGCAGGCAGTAGTCCTCCCTCCCCTCCTCTAGTTTGTTCTTACAGCTGGGGTAGAGAAGCACAGAGATCAAATGCCTTTTTTTTTTTTTTTTTTTTAAAGTATATAGGCTAAGAACGGGGATTTAACACAAACAATACACCTACGAGGTGCCTGTTCGGTATCATTAAAATTCTGGTAGAGGTATGTAGGTGTCTTGTTCCTGGGGTTGTAATTAAGTTTGTGGCAAAGCTAAAAACTGATGCCATGTTGGATTTGATAACCCTGGGTACGTTTCCTCCTTCAACGTAAGTGTCTCAAAAGCATGTTAACTGACACAACCCCACACACTTCATTGTGTGCAGTCAGGTTCTGTGTGCGTGTGGTTGGATAATAATCGCCCTGGTAGGATTTTCTTCATTCACTGAGGTCAGCTTTAAGCTGAATCCACTGGTAAATAGCAAGCACCTGAACCAGAACAAACTGGACCCTTCTCAAGCCAGTTCCTTCCCTCTGTAGGAGTGCTGCTGACCTGAAGCTAGTGAGGGGACACACAGTCGAGATGAGAGTGAGCTATTGCATGAGAGTGGTAATGGAAGGGCAAAAGGCATAAAGCAGGTTTGCAATTAGAGCACTGTTTCCAGCCCTTGACATCAGTTAAGACGTCTGTTTTATTTCAGTGCAACTATTTTAGTATTTTTTTCCTTCCTGTCCTGCAGCTCTTGGGGAGATTTCTTACTGGATGCAATTCCTGGCCTTGTGTTTGATACAGCAAAAGAAGATGTGGCGCTGCGGACAAGCGTACCAAGGCAACTGCTTATGGTAAGTAGGTGGGACTGAGAGAACAATAGTGCATCCAGCTGAAACTTCAGCGCTGAGGCAAGCAGCTATCTTATCTTCTTGATCTGCTCTGAAAGCTCAATGCAATGGCGCTATTTTGGCTAGCAGCACAACCACGTCTTTTGAAGACTTCAGGATGACTGTTCTGAGGTTTTCTCCATCTGAAGCATGGCCTAGTTCACTGCCCTGCCTTTCTTTTGTATCACAGTGTCCTTGTAGGGCTTGTTTCCTTCTAAAAGTAATGGCATTTGCTTTGGAGCTGTCAGACAGGCATAGTTCCTGTTGTCGGGCCAAGCTTTTTAAAAGTTAGCAAAGCTGTAAATTGTTGTGTGACCTCTTGATGATAGTCCAGTTGTGCTGCTGATCAGCTCATCAGCATGCAGAAGGAACAAATCTCTCTCTTTAACTATGCTTGCAAAGTCCTTTAGCATTGCAGGTAGCCCCAGAGTGAGGGAAAGTGAGCATCACTTTGGTGTGTGAACAGCTCGTGGGGAATGTGTAAAAGAAACAAAATTTGTTGTTTTGGAAGTAAATGTTACCCTTTGCAAAAATGAAAGATGTGTGTGCAGATTTTCACTGCATTACTGCACCTCTTTCTCTTCAGGCTAGTCTGTTTAGCTTGAATTTGGGTGAGAGCAACTCTGTGTGAATATTTAGCAGGTGGATATGGCTGACACAACAAAAAAACTGAGTAGTCTTTTGAGAAGGCTTGCAGACCGTCTGGAAAACACCAGAGAACTGAGATCATCTGACATGAAGAAGGATTTCATTATGAACCGGTTGCCACCCTGCTTGGGATGTGACGCTGATCCTTTGACTCCAGGTAGGTTTTGAAGTTCTGAAAACTGGCTGATATGATGGTAGACCTGTTGCTAACTCTGCCTCAGGGCTGTGGTATTTTGTGGTAGGCAAAGATTATTGTCTAGCATCACCTTTATGTTGTGCTGGGCTCTGAGTGTGCATTTGCACACCTCCGTTGGTTAATTCCCCGTGTCTGACGGAAGAGGTGACACATCTCTCTTAGGAGGAAATAAAGGTTATCCTAGACTGAAATTGGCAGCTTTAATAAACTACTGTGTGCTGAGAATGTTTGACTTGGTAGAATTTGTCCTTATGCTCTAGCTTGCTCTTACAGCTGTGTGTAGACTGTAAAGGTGAGAGAACTAAAAAAAAAATTACCTCTCCCCACCCTCCTGAGTTTGAGAACATGCGGGTGTTGAAACAGGTTAACCAAAAAACCTAGCCACGAGAGAGCAGGTAATGCACAGAGGGCTCTGTTTGCACTGTTTGACTGGCTTCCTTCCTTTCTAATGGAGAATTTATTTTTCTTAGGTGGGAAATTGCCAAAAATAGACAGCAAAATCAGACTGCAGTTTAGCGATCATGCTGTCATTACAGTAGAACCGGATCAAGACAATTCTGTAAGTATAATGACGCTGAGGGTGGGGAGTGAGGGGTATCCGGGTTGTTGCTCTGTCGTACTGGTCTACGAGGGCCACGCGGTTACGCTTAGCTGGGCCCTGCAGCCCATCAGGGTCGGTCAGGAGACCGTGGGGTTGCTGTTGCGCAGGGATTCAGCACATTCTTGCCTTCTGGAGGAGAGCTACAGAACTGAACTTACTCTGTGATTCTGCACGGTAGGTTACAGAGGATAGATCATTACAGCTGCTAAATAGCTTCTGTAGCTCTCGATAATGGATTTTTATTGTTCTTTTGCTCTTTGTATTTAAGAGCATAAATAAGTTACAAAAAGAGGTTCCCTCAAGAGAGGGGAATTCTCTTGGTTGCAGCTGCTGCCGCCTGTGATCTTTGTGCCAAAGCGGGTGCCAGTGGCACTACTCAGTTGTTCCACAAAGGCTTATGTTGTGTTCAGACTACTTCTTATCTATTAAGGTTTATTATTATGAAATTCTAGAAGTGCTTTTTGATAATTAAAAAAAAAAAAAGTGAGGGGTTTGGGGGGTGGCACACCACCAGGTCAGACTATCTTGTAGGATTTTTTTCGCACGAGTAAAAATGCTACCCTCAAAGAAAAATCTAAGTTTCTGATTTTTCTCCTCTGTTTTGTTTGTATCAATATTGCTGTGAGACTGTGTAGGTTTTGGAAACTTTTTTTTTGCCGCCTTGCCTTCTGATGTCATATGGATAAACCCTGAATGACAGTACGCATGCAAGACTCATGTCCACAGGTTCAGTGTGAGAGCTGCCCACAGAGCTCTGACTTGGTTTGCACAGCTTTGCCCAAGGAATGATAACAGGGATATGATTTTTTTTAGAGACAGATCAGTATCAGAATGGAAATTTATTGGTGCATGCTCCTTCATTAAGACCTTCTAGGAGGTGCCCCTTAAATGGCATGCTTTCTATACAGCATCAGTCCTGTGAGCCTAGTAGAGGCAGTATTAAGGCAGAAGATTATGGCTGGTAAATAAGTTTTCAGAGATGCTCTGGAGACTCCCTTACTGCTGTAGTAGGTGGCTGTTGGATTGTTCAGTTAGGAAGGTGAGTGGCTTTCATTGATGTAACAGGGGACTCCAGAATTAAGGAGCTAACGTTGTCACCTGAGGGAGGTGCATTTGGGGTGTGCATCACATGTAACTGTTTTCTTCCTGCTGTCTTTTAGGATGAGCTTCGCAGAGAGATGGTGTATGTGTATCATTCTTTAAAGAACAGGAGAGACACTCACATGATGGGGACAGACGATGACACCACCAGTGAGGAGGGCACAGCACAGGTTTGTCGCCCTGCACACAGAGCAAAAGCCACATTGCCACGTTGGGTTCCGGTGCGTTAGACGAGCTGGACTGAGAGGGTAGCAGGGGCCTGGGTTCTGCTGTACCCTGCAGCACCCAAAGCATTTCTGCCTTTCCTCCAAGTACCTGGACGAGCTGAGGCTGCAACACAGAGGCAGTTAATAGTAGAACTAAGTGATGTAATATCAGGTTTAATTAAATGTTTGAGCTGTTAAAAGGAATTCTTACATATATCTTATGTCCTAGCTTGCAAAGCTACTGGAGTGGCTAAAATATGGTAATTCTGTGTCCTACAGCACGTCCTTTGTTAAGGCGGCTGGATACGCTAGCGCATGGTCAGTAGTGGCAGGGATCACTGTGCCTCGTGCACTATGGTTATACCACATTCAACCCACGATAGATTCTGCATCCACTGGAACACACTGCAGGACAAGGCTGTTTATTTTAGGGGGCGGGTGGGTCAGCAGTGGGAGTAAAGAGTTAACTCTTTTACTGAAATGGAAGGAGGGAACTTTTTGTATTGTTACTAGGGCTGCAGATGGTCTGTCTCCGTTCTTACTCAGGGTACGTACAATGTGCTTCTGCTCAAATCATAAATCCTGCTCAAGAGTGGCTGTGAGCTTTGGAGCTTTGAGTTCCACTTTATGATAGTAATGATAGAGTGGCTCTGTCTGAGGTCTGTGACCTGAACTACGTGAACACAGGTGTGCCCAAATGCACCAAAAAGGCAAAGCAGAAGACAGCCTGGTTTTTGTCTCCCTAATTGCAGCAAGGCTTTTTGCCTGACAGTCATTTACCTTTTAAGGTAAATCTCACTGGTCCTCTGGAGTAGAGCATATGGGTAGCTGAGGCTGTACCCTGGCACCTGTACCTTATGTGCACACCCCAGAATACACCTTCCTGCCCGTTAAGGCTCCAGCCATGGTAATGGGGGTCTGCTGTGGTTTTGCCAAATCCTGTCCAAAGACTGGATGTACCAGACAGAAACAAACTTAGGTGACCTTCCAAAAATAATGGGTAGATGTTAGGGAAGAGTGTAAATTTAAAGTTATTTCATTCTTCAGTGTGGAAACCACAGGAAGAAGACAGGCCCTTTAGGCCTCCCTACCTCCTAAGGTGCGCTAGAACATGTAGATGTCCGCTATTTTTCTATTAGGAAAAGTGGCAGGATAATCCTGCATCTTCTGGAGGATGCTCTCAGAAGTACGAGTGTGATGTGGGAAAGCAGCACACACCTGCTGCTCAGTACCTACAGCCTAACACACTGTTGTGCAGTAAGGGACACTGGCACTTTTAGCTGAAGGATTTTTTTGTAAAAAAATTTTTTTTTTTTTTTTTCTCCCCAGCAGAGTCATGGACTGCGTTTTCCTTTGTCGTACTTGGATGCACTGAAGCAGATTTGGAGTGGCAGCACTGTTTATGTTAAAGAGCTTAACCTTACCTCAGATGAAGAGAAAGAAAACCTTGCCTTGTCGCTATGGACTGAATGTCTAATTGAAGTTATGTGATGCTTTTGTGAAGTAGTTGCTCCTCTAAGTAGTATTTCTGGCCATTAAGAATCTCTTGAGATAAACATTTATTAAATTACTTTTTTATCCATCCAGCCTTTGGTTTGTATTGCTGCCTAAACAAAGCATTGCAATATATATACACTTTGCTACTTTCTGGTGCCAAATGTTACTTTCCTTTCCTCAGCTTTGGCAAAACGGGCATCGGGAAAAACGGGTGAGCTGCTCGCAGTCCAGCAAGCCATAGCTCCATGGCTGTGGCTGGATGTATCACTCATAGTAACAACCAGTGCTGTTACTCATAGTAACATCCTTTTCCTCTGGATGGATGCCTTGAGGTGGAGGATGTCTAAAAGGTATACACGGAGCAGGCTCCAGGACCTTGGGCAAAAAACAGTAACTTGTTTTTTCATTTGTAAAGTTCACCAGCAGAAACCCTGCTTTGTTCTGCTTGTTTGCCCCGAGAGAACAAAAGCTTCTCGGTAAAAGCTGTGTATGCCGTTTCCCAAAGGGGTAGGATTTTGCCCAAGAAAACCCCTTTCCTCTCAGCTGCGGCCACCGCTGGAATGGACAAACAATGGCATTTAACCTCTGCCTCCCCCAGCACCAATTTAACGTGAAAGTAACCCAAATGTGTAACTGGAATCTGTATCGTCAGTGCTGACTTGGGGGGACTGTGATGGGAGTAGTGCAGTTATTGGAATACTTGAACATCGATGTTTCATGTAAGAACTAATGTAACAGCACAGTCACGTATTCAGTACACTTACTCCTTCTTTGTCCATTTGAAAGGAAATACTTCGCAAGAATTTGCTTGACAACTATAAAAAACTATCACTGTATTTCATTTGTTTAAAAAGAAACCAACAAGCAAAATGTTCCTCCTAAAAAAAGTTTTATACAATTAAAATGTACATGCTTGTATTTTACATTCAAACTCTCTGAAGTACAAAAGCCTGCTCTACTTTGCTATGTAACACCGACCCGCCAAATAAGATGTAGTCATTCTTGGTTTGCAAGACTGGAACTTTTTACACAGGCTTTTAAAATTTCATACGGAAAGCAAATCACATTGTAGAACGCTCGATATACCGACTCAAAAAAAGCTAAACAGGTGCTTTAGTTGGAAAAAATATAATAGGTACATTTGAAGATCTGTTACTTAAACAGTAGATTTATCATAATTTTAGAATGTAAAATAGTAAGTGCAAGTAGATTTTTATTTTTAAATAGTACTATATAGAACTCCCATTTCATACAAAAATAGACATCCATATATTTTATTTCTGTGGCAAACTTAGGGTTATGTGTTTTTATTTGTTTGGGGATAAATCCTGTTTGAATGCACAACTGGAATAGCTACAGCTTTTGGAAACTAAAGTATCTGTCTGTAGCCAATCTATGCTCTTTAAATACTTATAGAAATACCCTGAATATACAAATAAGGAAAAAAAAATACATTTTCAATGAAGTAGATCAATTTAGTGACACTGGAATCAAATGAAGTTACCAGTGATCTACGGGATTTCTCTGGCACGTCAGGTGTTCACAGTCCTGCAGCGTCTGCAGCTCCTTCTGCACTGGTCAGTGCTGAGTGAGGAACGTGCTTTTCAAGCCTATAAGGTCTTTGGCTCTGTCTGTCTGGCGTGGTAGCTGGCAGCCTGGCTGCACAGCGCTGGGATTGAGGACAGCACCAGGATGCCAGGGGCTGGACCACTGGTCAAGTCCTCATCCCTTGGGATGAGATGGATGTGATGTTGATGAGCCACAGTAACGTTAACAAGCAGTTATGCTGTTCTTTTAACATTAAGCAAGCGTTGAAATGCAGGCTGCTAGCACCTGTGAAAATACATACTGGGCTGAATTATTTTCTGAAGGAAGACATGGTTTCAAGACCAAATTACATTGTATTAAATTAATCTATATACATCAAAACAAAATACATCTAGAATGAAAATCAATACTGCTCTAAATGCAGCTAGCCCTTGCAGAAGTCTAGCCTGACCCGGGACCGTTTATTCTCTTTCAATACATGCGCATACGGCTCCACATTAACGGTGACCTTCAGTGATAACTCACAGGTTCATGGGTTGGAAACAGGCCACGGGTCAGCAAAACCAGTTCCTGAATCTGGAAATTTTGGTGGTGGTAAAACAAATGAAGACAAAGGCCTACCAGTAACATTAGGGGGGTGAAAGTCAGGCTTTCTCTACTGCCTCATTGCAGATGCTGAGCTGGTAATTCCAGTTCAAAGTTGTCTTTATGAACAAAATAAACTGCATTTTGGCAAGAGATATGATCTGAGCTTCAGGATCGCTTGGAGCCTACACAGTTTCACTTGGGATGTAACAGCCCAACTCAACCTCTTCCAAGCTCATTAGTGCATTTGTTCTTCAGCGAACTTCCGTCAGTTTGAGGGGGAGGTAAAGACAATGTTTCTGAAGAGCTTTTCCCACGTTATCGCTTGCAGTTCGTATCTTGCAGAACTTTTGTCCAGTCTTCTACATTTACTTCTAATACTTCCGCTGAAGGGTAACAGTGACTTTCACAGGAGAAGCCTCTAAAGAATCGGCTTCCCTGCAGAAAGACATTAGCTCAACCTCCCATCTTCCAGATTTGTGCAAAATTCAGTTGCTTTAGGAGTTGGTGCTTGGTATGAAAGAAAGCAGAGAGGAGTTGCTGCTTAAGGTTCCAGTGGTGTGTGACTTCAGTAGTGGTTTGGTTTTTTCCCCCCTCTAGGTGTCAACAGCCCATACAAGGTCCATCTGTGTGGTGGGTTTTACTCACAATATTTCAATATCCCATTTTTGTGACTGTTTGTCGTCTATCAGCTGATTCATAATGATGTGATTCTTGTCATAATAATTTCCTCCTTAAAAACAAAACAAAAATCATGAAGGAAAAACTGTAAAAAGAAATGCTCAGAAAAGCCTATGCATAATCTTTAAACAGTGTTACTGAGTAGGAAAATTAGCCGAAAAACAGAAATTCCATGAGGTGGGGGGCTGGTGCCTGCACTTCCACCTCTGTGTATTTGTCTCCTTCAAGCGGTCACTTGTCAGCACAGGCCCTGAGCAGCTCCGTTAGTTTGGGAGCAGAAGCTACCGCACACCAGAGTCCTCAAATGTACCTTTGTGCACCGGAACAGCACCTCTAAGGAGACTTTGGTTTTGGCAGACACTGAGCTCCTGCTGTGCGTCTGGATTTTTAAGCGCATAGTGTTACCGCAGAAATGCACAGCTTCACAGACAGATTATTTGGTGTAGCATATACATTTCAACCACAAATTTAGGAAGTCCTTAAAATAAAATTTCTCTCCTTTGAATACATGTAGTGTAGAAGTGACAATGCATTTTTTGTCATTGCACCATAAATAAAAACCCACTAAAATAATTGTTTTAAAGAGCTATCAAGTGGTACCTCGCCACCCTAGTCTTCTGCATTATCTTTTCCTGTAACCTGGGCAGCACAGCTTTCTGATACCGTAGGAGCTGCCGTCAGTATTACTAGCTGCATTTAATGGCTTTGTAGTAACTCTGAATTAGTAATAGTGGTTCAACACCTCTGTTCTGGAACCGGCCATGCTCTATCAGTTCAACATCAGGGGGCTGGGAATTCATTATCGGGAAGTTCGAGCTGCTGAGTTCAGGTGTGTAAGGGCCAGTAGGACAGTGGCTGAAAAGGCTGATGACTTCTGTGGGATGTGCCCTTGCCCTGGTCCGTAAGCCCTGCAGCGGTGTTAGGCTCTCGATTAATGCATTTAGACCCTTCATTTGAGAACACAGCACCGTAAAGCCCCCAGCCTCATAACCAGCCATGGCAGTCACTGCCTTTCCGTAGGGACAGAACCCTGGCGCCCGCAGCAGGGCTTCAACAAACCGTGTGTGAGGAACAGGCATTCCCCAGTGAGGTAGTTCTGCCGTGATGGGTAATTAGAAGGACTGGGACTTGAGCAACGAATTTTAACCAGCCTGAAAACCTCAGGAGTGAGCACTTTTCTCTTTTTGAGCCACACCTATTCCATGGTTGCTTTTCCTTCACCATTTTGTCTTCTGTAAGTTGCATTTCTTGCCATCCGCACTACTGACTCCCTGAGGCAGAACAGTAGATCTGATCAAAATAAACCTCTGGGATCAAGAGTAAGGTTCCCCCCTGCCCTGTTGTTTCTTGTCCCACTGTCAAGCAACTGGGAATAAACCTAACAGGAAAGATAGGCTTCCGTATTTAACCTTAAGTACAGAAAGAGCTGGAATATGGCAGTTAAACTCAATCAAAAAATGCACTTAGAACAGGTTTAGTTGTGGTGGTTGTTTTTTTTTTTTATTTTTTTTTTTTAATACCTTTAATATCAAGCACCAGTTGGTCACTGAGGTATGAACTGATGGTTCCATCCTCATTCAGTCTCCACTTTTGCCTGTCCTTCCCATGTTCTGCCCAGAGCGCGACTTTGGCCCCAGGCACATCTCTGCCGCCAATCACATCCAGACAGGCGTTGTTAGCCTAAGGGACAAGAGGCGAAGTCAGATTCAGGCCACAAAGCCTCCTTTTGTGTCTGCCTTGTTTCTGCTTCAGGCACCAAGCCCACTGCCCTGATCATGGTGTAGCTGGTACCAAGCCTGGCAAGCAAGCTAGGAACAGATTATTCAGCAGTTGACCAGCTGCTTGATCAAAGGACGTGGTCTTTGTTACTTCAGGTGTTTCTTATGTTAAATCATCAGCTTTTTATATTAACAACAGACTGTCAAAGGCAGCTTTAATACAAAATCACTTACTTTCTTCGCATATTACTTTTCAGAGAAATTCTTCACTCTTTAGAGATAATAAAGTTAAACTTGCGACTTTAAAACAAAACCAGCTTTCTACTTCCAGGAACATCAGTCCCATTTAGACAGATGTGCAAAGCAGTCCAGCTTGCCAATGCAGACAGATCAAATCTGCCTACACATAGTAGGAGGATGTAGGTTATAAGAGTTTTGGTTTAAGATGCGTGGGAGAGGCCAAGAGCTATCCCGGTGTTAATGCTGGCCCACAGTAACAGCCAGAAGCGAAGGTGGAGGGACAGCAGGTGATGCAGCCCTCCCACTTCCAGCACCTGGACACTCACCTTGGATTTGAAGACCCCACGACAGTAGTGCCAGATCTGGGTATTCTTGCCATTGTATGGGGACGCGCACACCGATGTTGCTCTTACATCTGCAAGGCTTCCAGCGACTGTCAAATATTTACCTTGGGCTCGGTTCTTCACTCTGAGGTACACTGCTGGCTGCAATAGTGTGAAGGCAGATAGTTACAACACAGAGATTAAGAAACTCCATGTGAGAATGCCTCCCCTCCCATCTTACATCAGTTTTCTAAAGCGTATGTTCTGTTTCCAGTTTCAGGCAAGGATGCTCAGTAATTTTTTGTTGGAAACAGATGTGCACGTAAAGCAGCAGTAAGTGTTTTTCACATACAGACAGACAGCTGTATGCAGCAATGGCAAATAGTTTTTTTAAAAAACGTATTTGTCTATAGAACTAATTCCTGTGATACGCAAGTGTCTCTAGTTCAGCACATTTCACTCATTCCAAGGCCAGTAAATGGGCTGTACTCCACAAGCTTTTTATTCGTTCTCAGGACGCAAAACTTACCAAGTCATGTATCCAGCAACTTCAACCCCCATTAACTGGAATATATGGCAGAGTTACACCTTTGCTCTTGAACATACACGGAAAACAGGATGCTGACTTGGCATTCCTGTTTACTCAGTTTACTCAAAAAAAGAGCGAGATTTTGCACAGCTACTACAGGGTTTGAGCTTTCGCTCTGTTACTCACCGACCAGCACAAATAAAGAGCAGTGAGTTATAAAGGACAGCTTTGCTGGAACCCCAACTCCAGCATAGTTTTTTCTGCTGGGAGCTTTGAACCTCCTCTTTTTCATATTAGAGCAAACCCTAAGGTAGAGACAATAAAGCCTTTCTCCCACTAAGCATCCATAAATTAACGTGTACTAGCACACTGTATAGTTACTCTTTACAAGGAAGGGATCGTGTTATGAAGTCGCTGAGCAAAATTTTCGTGTCTCATTTTCTGTAAGTTTCAAATGTTTTGCTGCTTCTTGCCTCTTGACTATTTTTGTAATTTGTAATGGAGACAGAAGGAAGAAACAAAGTGGTGCAGGTTTGTAGTACTACTCCAGTCTCCAAAAAATACGACCATATGCCCACAGGAGTGTCAAGCACTGGTAGCTGACGGCACAAACTCAAGGAAGCCCTCAGTTTGCAGGATTTAAAACAAAACCAAACCAAGAACACAATCACACAAACACCAGATGCCAAAGTCCCAACAAAGTAGCTGAAGCAGGCCTTACACCACTACTCACTCTTGCAGTGTAAAAAACGACGCTACCAAATACAAAAGCTCTGCAGATTGCTGGCTGAAGAGAGAACTCTGTTTTTAAGATCAGCACAAATAATTTTCATTATTATTTGCAAAAACAGAACCAAAATGGGATCTTTCGGTAGATACTACTTCCAAAGAATTCCAGGGAGCTGTCAGCTTCTTAGACTAACAAATTATTGGTGTACAGGGGGGAAATCCTTTACTTTTCCAGGGAGAAGGAGGGGGGAGAGCAGATAATGCATAACTAATGTTAGAGATGATTATTTCTGTTCACTGCAACATTTCCCCAGTTGAATCTAGTGTTTAAAAATAAGGCAGCATTTATCACTCAGTGGAACCAAGTTGTTCTGCGAGAAGCAGAGCTAACAAAAACTCTTCCCCAGTGAAGTTACCGCTCACGTTCCCTGCTACGCTCCCCTGCCCTGCTCCTCTCTGCCCGACGCTGCCCTCCCACAGCTGCACGGCCACGCACCCAGCAACACGTGCTTTGACTGGTTTGGAGCTCGTGTGTGTCACTGATTACCTGACGCATCCTGGAAAGGCAGAGAAGCAGAATTCATTTCCTTGAATGAGGGGCATTTATCTCAGTCTTGCTTCTCTATCTGACTTTCACAAAGCTCCTAAGAACTTTGTGGTTTTGAGACCTGAATCTTTGAATGAGATTGAAACCGGCAGTACGTGGGGGGAGGCAGAGAGGGAAAACCTGGCGGGACTGCATAAACTTTGCTTCTTTTGGAAATCCAGGCCACAGCACAATAACATTTGCTCTTGCTTCCATTTATGTTAATTATGAAACAAGGCAATGCAGAATTGGATTTCTCATTACTATTGTTCTATGGCAAAAATGTAAAAATAGAGCATCTACAGAACATGCTAATGAGCCTTTCAGAAAAACAAAACTTGGCTCCAAGAAACCAGGAATTATTTCCCTTTAGGAGCCTAATATAGATCTCAGTAACTGCCACTGGAGGAATTCTCTGCTTCAGTGATCTTCCAGTAGGTCCTTCTGCCTGTCATCATTTGGCCTGATTTAACGAGCACAATCACAGCGTTATACTTCGTAGTAGAGCAGATACTTGTGCACTAATCCCTGTCCAAAAACAATTGTCCTCATACACTCTTAGAGTACCTGCTTCACAGGACGAAGGGAGCTGATCACTTTCCAGCCACTGTGTTCATTCCAGTTTGAAATCTCACTGGGCTCCAGCAGAATCTGCTTTCCTAAAAAATTACATCCTTCATATGCAATCCACCTGGATACAGAAAACAGAACACGACAGACCACACGTTAACCATAGCAAAACTAAACTACAGGCCTGCGTGCAGGACTGGGCTTTCGAAAGCCCCCAAACCTCTCCATAGTACTGCCAACATCAAACCTCTATTACTGTGCTGCAAAATGCCATCCATTTCAGTGGTGTAACTGTGTTCTGCCCAAATTGACCCGTTTTCAGTTTGTCTGTCTGAAACTTGTAAACTCCACTCCCCCCAACTGCCAGTTTTTCCCCACAAATATGAGAACCTCTGCGCAAACTCAGATGGGAATGCTGCAGGTTCCAGTGGGCATGCATTCGGAAACCAGGAAGCCACACACCAGACGGCACTACTTGCAGCTTTGCCTGGTCGTACATGTTAATTCTGAGAGGATCTTGACCAATGTTTTCTTTTGTTACAGTTAAAGCTTTTTATAGCTATTCCACTTGTCTGAAAACACATATGAAATATTTACTCCAAATCTACACATTGCTGTAACAGACCTTCCTGTAGTGAATCTATCTGAGCCTTGGACACAGCTGAATCCCTTAACACAGAATTAAAGCACCCACACACACAGATCCCTCGTTATCTCGGCATCTGCTCAGTAAACACTGCCTTGCTGCTTACAAAGGCAGCCTGAGGATCACAGATGGGTTTTGTTTCTATCAACAGGACATTGTTGTGCAGACAGTGAATTCTAAAGGCTTGACTCATTAACTCATCTGAGCACAAAACAAATACTGGTTTCCCCACCTTACCTGTCCTACAGGTCAGCTGCCAAGAACACGAGGGATGGCTGCACTCTTAAGTCGGTCAGAAAACATCCAGGAGCAGTGCTCATAGCACCTGTAATTTGCTTTTCCCCACTGCATGTAATTTGGAGGAACTGACAGCCAGCCTTGCTCAGGACTCCATGGAGGCTAAAATGTGCCAACCACGAACTGCCTCCTAGTGAGCCTGCATCACTGTTTCTACAAATCAAGCTGCACACCGTCTGCCTGACAGGTACTCAGAGCAGCCTGACCACCACTGCGGCTTCCTCACACTTCTAACACATTCCTGACTTTTTTCTCGCGATGCTTTCTGTCAAGACACCGAGAATTCACTGTTAACGTTCTCGGAGCATTGAACGGTCTCATTTGAAATGCAGTTTCAAAGCACACATTTATATGTACTTTATATGTATTCATATTTACTGTAATAACCATGCGAAGCCAGGTTGGGCTTCTGGCATTCAGCGACACAAAACCCACCTGGGCTCTCACGACGACCAGCAGCCTCCGCTGTGCCATCTTTCCCACACCCTGGAGTACCCCAGTCCCCTTTGCAAGCCACAGTGCAGGCTCGTGCCATTTCTCACGGATCCTTGTACCTAAGCCTGGCAGCAAGATGCTGTCTGTATATTTACATAAAACTTTGTTGTTTGTCTAAAGCTGACAGTAGGCTTTGGGGCAAGGAGCCAAAACACATCTAAATCCGCCTTCCTGAACTCTTGATCACAGATAAGGCAAACAAACCCTCCAGGACATTCCACAGACTTCCCACGATCACCTGCCAGCCCCAACCTTTAGGTTACCTCTGCAGCGTGGGATGGGGACAGGCTGCGGAGGTCTGTTTCCTAGGGAGCATCACAAGGAGCTCAGAGAAAGCCCAGCCATGCTGCCCTGACCCTTCCCAGAGCCAGGGAACCAGCTAACCTGGCTTGGGTACTCAGAAATGAACAGGAAGATGGAGAAGGGGCTGGACTGTTGCACTCACGCTCTCGCACTTTTCTACTGTGTGGTCCCAAAGCCATCACCCTTCCTTTAGAGCCAACTGCGTGGGCAAAGCGATTTGATTTCCAGTTCCACACCCCGGATGAGAGGGCAGAGAAAGCTCATAGAGATGTTCCCCCACAGGACACACTTTTGACAGTAACACTTCCACAGAGGTGTGAAGATTTACCACTCTCACCAGAAGTCAGTCAGGTGTTCCTCCCAAAGGTGGCCTTTCCTCCTCCAAGCTAGCAGAGATCACGGAGAATGTGTGTATGCTGTTCTCAGCCTCAAAGGGCAGCTGCTTGCACGCCCACCTGGGGCACCTCAAGACAAGAGCAGCAGACGATTGCTCACTCTGTATATTTTCATCAAGGGCTCAGGATGGAAGCAGCACAGATGTTAGGGACTAGAATTCATAGCGAACTGGCAAAGCTCTGTGGGGCAGCTTATATGCACTACGGGTCCACAGCTAAAGCTAGTTGCCACTGACTGCTCTTAAAGAAAGGGAGGTGCAATCCCTAACCAACCTTCCAAGAAAACGCTTGTGTGAAATCCCTGAAAGAAAACAGCCCGTGGTGCTCTGGAACATTAGCTAGGTTAGGCTTAGCCTTTGTACCAACCTCAAAGAATCAGAGGAGTGCTCAGCAGCGTTATCACAGATATCCGTAGAAGGGTTTTGACTTCTTGGTGGTAACAGACAAGACGTGTTTGAAAAATTCATCGTAAAAATCACAACAGAGATATAACGTAAGCTGTGAACAGTCTATACTAATTCCTTGCCCAATTAGTTGAAAATTTGCATGGTTTTGTGTCATGCCGTAAGATCTCTAAAGAAAATTACAGCCTTTTCTATGTGAAAAAGGTGGGGAAAAGGTTAAAAATAAACACAGGAAAGGTGTGTCGCATTAGAAGAACAGCAGTTTCCAGTCAGTCTCAGCTGCAGGAAGAGACTCTGCAAGTTATTTGTTGCTGCTGTGGATGCGGAGGCTGAANACCTGGNNGTGTCTCCAAAAGGTGAAAAGGGCAGATGTGGAAGAGGTTAGGAGGTCACTTCTGCAGATGTAAAATGGTTTTCACAGAAGACCCTGGGTGTGTATTCACTCTCATGGAGTGGGGTTAAACTAATAACAGAAGCAAACTACTGTTCCAGCTGTCACATCCGCCCCAAGCTGCTCTCGGACGTTGCTGCCTCTGTGGCAGCTGATCAGCATGCCAGGCTTCACTGAACCACTGCAGTGGTTTAAGTTAAATCACTGCAGTTTATAACCGGTATTTTACGGTCAGTTAATAAAGGCAGTCCAAGTTTACTCTACTTGTAAGTCAGCAATCAAAACCTATTTACTTTCGGTTCCTGGATTGAACAACAGTCTCTATTGTTCGTTAATCTATAGGAATAAAACGACTAGTCAGAGGGGGAAATACACCCTCTGCCCAGATTTTTTGTTCATTTTGGGTCCTGATACAAAAAGTGAGTCTAACATTCGACCATATTTTAGGATTTTATATCGTCTCAAAATGAAAGTTCGAATGTGAAACACATCCTGTGGAAAAAAGGCAGTAGCTGGGAGAAAATGCATGCCCAGTATTAACTCCTATAATGTAAAACTGACAAGAATATTACTTCCATACTTACAATCCACTTCTCACCCATACAGACTGAGTGTAAAAATGAAGGTCCTCATTCAAAACAGAATTGATGGGTTCACTGAAGTGCAGCTCTCTGCCCTTGCAGCATTCCAGAGCGAACAGACTTATGGAGGGCTCAGCAAAGACCTGGTGGGGTGGGAGGAAGGGGGAAAAAAAAAAAAAAAAAAGCAAAGTTTTACTAGGAATAGTCTAACTTCAGCTGTTAGGCATGATGCACACATTTGCCCACTTCAGTTTAATTTCCACATGCATTTGGGTTAGATCATGCTCCTTCAGCAAATGGAACAGCAATGAAAAAAAGGTACATCCACCAACAAAGCACACAGAGCAGCAACATACTGGATTTATCAGCGCCTTTGTCATCAGAGTGTTGTGCCCCACTGACACAGGCCAGACACAGTGAGTCGCTTCGAGATGCAGAGGCCTCTGTTTGCATTTGAAAAATCTCTTTATGATCTGATTTGTATCATCAGGGCCTTGATTCCTTTTCATAAACCCAGTTTATTTATTTATTGATGGAACAGGTTACAGCAGTAGTTTTCAGGGTGATCTGCAGATTGCAACTAACGTAGGGAGGCCAATCACAAGTCTATTGTCCATACACCTCAATTAGCAGTGGTTCACTGGAAAAATCTTAGGATCTACAAACTGGAAAAGGTTAGAAATGCCAGAACTAAAAAGTTCTCCATGTTTTTAACAGTCATTCCTATTTTTCTTCTGACAATCTTGAAGAAATGGTATAATTACTAACCCCTTCAATCTCACTGAAACATTTTTCGCTTAATGTCCTTTTCTACAGTTGAGAGATTGCCTATGAAAGCAATTAAAAAGATCACTGTGCACGAAAAGGTGGTAAAGGCTGTGTTTTTCTGCTGATCTTGCAGAGGGAACAGATTTAAACACAAAGTCTGTGCCTTAGCACAAGGAACACTTGTACAATTACTCAACATTTTTAACCTAAACCATAAAGGAAATATCATAACCAAAATCATAAGGACTTGTAATTTATATCTCGATGCAGCTGGTAAAGGAAGAGGAAATAGGTCTGAATAACTGCTTCAATTAGCAGCCTCTCCAGGGAAGCCACCTTGTTCTTAGGAGATGTTATGCTGAGACAGCCAGCTCAGGCAATGGTAAGATTTCTTTTGCAGCAGAAGACATGGCCTCAGGTGGAATGAACGAAACAAAATCTTGAATTAAAGTTGACACAGGCACTAAGTAATTAAAAGATTTTAACTTTTACGTTGGAAGAGGCATGTGTGTTGTAGTGAAGTGTCTCTGAAGAGCTCAGTGGTGATTCAGGACTTACAAATTTACTGGCACAGACTCAGTGCACTTGGTATGTAGCTGGCTGTTCAGATTCTGCCTCAGAGAAATTGCTTTCCTCTGCCAACCAGTGCAGGGACAATGCAAGTCATGCAACACTGCATGGATAGGGAGCTTGCTGAGACATTTTAAAGAAGAGCCTGGGATCATCTACTTGGACAGATTTTTAAAGCCCGCTGCCCTCCTAAAAAACTAATGTTACAAAACAGAAAGAGATTTAAACCCACAGCATTTTTATTTTGCAATGTCATTTCTTCCCACCTGCTTTCTGCTGGCTGGGGCCGTCAAGTTTACAGTGTATGTCTAAAGGCTTACTTTCAAATCTAGACCAACAGACCTAGTGCAGGCAGCTATTTCTCAGGTTGCTTTGCTCAGCAAGGCACTATCATCACACTCCAGTCTGCAAGAGCCTACTCCCTTAGTGCTGGCTTTCACCTGAATGGAGACCAGAAGCCATGTCCAGAACAGGTCCAACAGGGAAAATATTCACAAGTGCGTTAGTAAACGTGGGAAACACCATGTGGCATCCTTGTTTTTCGACGTTGTTACCAAACCCTAAAATTTATCCTGCTGTTGCAATATTCAATACATTAAGAGACAGGGATGCTGTACTAGGTGGACAAGTCATCTGATCCAGCATATCCATTTGCACAGCAAGAATCAGAACAGCCAAGCGGTGAAATCAATTAAAATGACTCTAGCTTTCATGTGGTTGAGACTGTTTGAACTCCATGGGCCTGAAGAAGACCTGTCCGGTTGCTCGGAGTCCCAGCCTGTCAGCACGCAGCAGGCACTGCATCTACGACACGCATACCACGGATCACAACGTCTGATACCACCTTTCCGGTGAGACCCCAGGGTGACTCCACTGATCTTGGCAGAGACGCAAAGCACAGAAAAAAGAAAACATGCTGCTGTCTGAAGCACTGAAGCTCTCATATTTCCATAACCATATATAGAGCAATGAGCTGATTACTCACTTTATAGATACCGTTTCACACCAACAGCTGGCAGCAGTGACTTGGCCTGGCATTTTTCTCTGATTTTGTTTTCACAGCTCCATGGAAACTACCAACAGTAAAAAGCAAGGTCTTGAGGCTATGCTGTTACACTTATGATGGAGGTGTCTTGCTCCCACCCTTCCCTGCAGAATGCTGAGGTGCACTTTCACCCATTCTCAGGTGGAGAGTCATCACCAACAGACAAGCATGAGACTGACAGGATCAGCTTTCTTCACCAAGGCCTAATCCTGCCAGGCCAGGGAGGAACAGGGCTCTGTGAGAGCCAGAGGAAGGGCAACGGGGCAGACAATACAAGAGGGGACAACCTCAGACCGTGGCATGTCTGTAGGTGGACCCCAGTCCCTGATTTTGAAAGCTGAGCTAAAGACCTCTACGTTTACCCAGGACTGGCAAGTCATTGCCACATCTAGGTCAGCTTCCTTTCATAGTTATTTCAAGGAAAATACCTGAAATGCCATCCTTTGGGGAAAGCTTGCCAATGGCAAGAATGACAAAGCAATAAAGAATTACTTAACCTGATCTTTGTGCCTTAAGGAACTAGTTGCCTTGCTTAAGCCAGCACCAATAAAGTTTTAAGAGGTTGTTCGTCCTGTTTTCTAATGCCAATGTCCAGGGAGAAACTTCAGAGATTCAATGTATTTAAGAGGCCGGTGATTAAGGATGGCTATATTTACATAGCATTTCAAGGTATAATCAGCCTTGTGAACTGTTAAATACAGTGATACCCTTTACTTAACAGGTGTGGTAGTCTATGGCTAATACAGCACCTGATGCCATGAAAATGACAGCTTTTTCTCTTACCCATGGTGTTATTTCAGAGGCTGAAAAAAAAAAAAAAATCTCTTGCACAGTTCAACTCAGCTCAGACTTTTCCCTCAGTGACTTCTACCTTTTTTTTAACAGAGGGAAGCTGTGCACCACAAATTTTTCACAATTCAGAATTTTATACTTTATCAGTTCAGAAAAAAAGTGCAATGCAAACCTGAAGTGTTTGATACTGAACAAAGACCAGTGCAAGATGAGCTTCCTTTCACATGCCTTTTGTTTGCAGAGCAAGGCTTAGGTGCTTGACCCACTGAAAAGCAACAGTGTATGGACACAGAGAAGCTAACCAGAAGGTGCTGCAACTGAAAACCAAGAGCACAGGTGAATTTGCACACACGCTTATAATAAAAACAAGTATGGTTTTAGCTATGGATAGCATACAGATAGTTTTTCATTATGAATTTTGTGAAAATTATTACTAATAATTTAGTTAGTTAAATATTTAATAAATATAGTCAATAATTTAGTTAATTAAATAATGCTGAGAAGGGCTCACCCCAAACCATATTTTACCTCGCACCTTTTTTTGCAAACATAGATTTTGCCAACTTTGATGGGAAAGCCAAACAAAACCAAAGAAAGAAATCCACAGGGCCGGCCTAAAGCACGACTAACCCAGTCACGGCAAGGGTTGGCACATTTCCCCACCCTGCGTCCCTGCTGACCCGCTGCTACGCAAACAGCATTCGTCAGAGCCTTAACTGCAGGGGCCTCCGCAGCTGTATTGCAACATCCTTGGAAACATCTTTACTCTTCACTCTTGGCTAACTCATCATTTACAACTGTCCTTACTGAAGCTGTGCTCGCCTGGCTGCTCCCTTCAGTGTGGGAAGGATGCCTGGCTGAGGGAGAGGAGCACGGCGCTGGACAACAGTAACACCCACGGTCTGGTCCCAGCTACGCAAAATGACTCACTGCCTGGCCCTGGGAAATACTGATTAATTTTTGTATCTGATCTCATTACTTGCCTCACAGGAATGATGGGGAGATTAGTTAACACCTATATTTAGCTTAGAAAAGATAATACATATAGAAATAAAGGATCTATCGTGACCGATCAGAGCAAGAATAAGGAATGCCTCACAAGAAAAAAAAAACACAAACCCAAACGTGTTGCACAACCTACAAACCAGATTTCCTTTTTGTTTTTGGAAACTATGAGACCGGTTTAACTTCAGGGCTGAAGTTAACATTTCAGAAGGAAAACTAATTGCTCACTGCAATAACCCTGGATACTCTACTCTTGTTCATGTAAGTCATACAGGGAGTTTGACAAAACAACATGCCTGAGAAAAGACAGCACTAGAGCTGAACTCCCCGTTGTAAGAACATCTTGCAAGGGTTTCTATCCCAAAAGATCCACCTCTTCAAGCAACAACATTGGACAAATGCCCCAATAAGCAACCATGGCCCTATAAATGGCTCAGCTGACTTCATTCACCCACTCGCTTGTCACTAGGCGAGTGGCCCACGCTGTCCTTTTCATGAATTCACGGCAATGCAAGAGGTGAGTCCTGGCTGATGCAGAGATGGAAACCTGCACCTCTGCAGCAAATGCAGCAACCCTTAACCCGCGCTATGCTTTTACCCACCTGCAGAATGACTATTAACTACAATACCAGCAGATTTCACCAGCCAGCTTTTCTTGAAGAGTGCTATGGGATTTTTAAATGAAAGGAGACAATGAGAGGCCAGTTACATTAGTAGTGGTAGGAACACTGGAACTAAATAGATGCGTACCCTTCTAATGTTAAGCGGGCTTCCAAAGTGCGTAGCTGCCTGTTCACTTAAAGAACTACTTTCCTGTGAGATATATTTTTAAGCATACTTTCCCCACTTATAAAGTAGTACATGAACAAGACTCCTTGGTCTTTCAGAAGCATTCCCCTTTTCAGAAGGGAAGAGGCCATATAACACATCACTATTCAATATGCAATCCAGATTAATATATGGGTATTGCAGCACTATTTTTCTTCCCAGAATACCCAAAACAAAGGACATTATTTTCTCATTATGGAAGGTACAGATATGCCTTGTTCCTCCTTTGTATTCTCTCATCAACCTATAGCTTTTCCTAAACACTCTCAGCAGGACAAAGCAGTCCAGTCTGAATTTGAGTGAAATGGAACAGCAGGGAAAAAAATACAGGTAGGATCTCCTAAAGGTTTAGTTCAAGTATTACACACCTCGGAAAACAAGCCAAGACATGAAAGAGGTTCCCGGGAATAAGGCAACACCTTCCCCACTCTCCTTATGAACCTGCTTAACTTTTGCTTTGCTACTTCCTGAACAAACAGTAGAGGAAACTGGTTACAAAGATGTGCTTAATTCCTCTGTTAATGCCAGTGCATAATAAATGGGGAAATAACCCAAGTGAACCACGTTAATTTGTATTTCTTGAGAAAAGGGGGAGTGTGGGTGCGGTGAAGGTATCATTCCATACTTCACTTTTCAGTACAGAACCCATGCAATGTCCTTCCAAGAGCTAAAAGTTATAACAAAAGCTACACAACCTAAAATGCTGTCACCACAGGGAAGAAATCAGACCATCACTAATCTGAGCCTGTTTTCTTATCCAAATGAATTTTGTGTTGCTCTGAAAATTTTGGCTTTTTTTTATTTTAACTGGGCCAACTCAGTGATTTAGAAAGAGATTTTTCATTTTGTTATGTAATTAAGCTTTCAGGCAAATTATATTTCTGGCAATTTTCAACCTAATAACTCAAAAGCTTACTTTCCTTAGGAAAAAAAAAAAAGCTTATTTTTTTTTTCACTTAGAATGTTTGCTGTATTTATTTGCAAATATTTTGTTCGCATCAAAGCTGCATTTTCCAAAGAACAAACTATTCCCTCAAATACTTTCCTTATCCTCAGTTGGTTGATCTATTTAACAAAAAAAAAAAATCTGTCAAGGCTTTGCAGAAGTTCTCAGCTGTTTCATATAGATTAAGGCATTACTGTTACCTCACTCAGTCACAAAAATCCCACTACCACCTTACAGTGTTGTTCTGTCAGGTCACAAAAGCACATCCATGTCATGAAGAAGTACTATAAACATGTAACTTTAATCCTCAAATTCTCCTCCCAAAACGAAGGGCCCAGAAATCCTGTGGCAGCTGACAACACCCAAAAAGCCCCTCAAGTCTGTTACAGATTTTAAGTGAAAACTCGAAAAGTTACACTGAAGGTATTGCTGCACGCAATAGCAACATTGCCTGATGTTCCTTTTAGTTACCAGAGAGACAGGAACAGAAAGGGCATTCTGATTCAGGGTCAGATGCAAAACTTGGTGTGGATGCTCAGCCAAGCTGCACACCCCACAGGTGTCAGTGGCCTGTGCCAACTGCCATGTTTCACAGCTGCTCTGGACTTAGCCCCACACAAAGAATCTATACTCTTACATACGTCCTGCACATAAAGGCCCAGAGTCAGAATTTCACTCAGCTGTACAGTCGAGGTAGCATATAGTTAATTATCCAATTACAATCTTGCAAATTAGAAAGGGAATACCCAGATGCCATGTCCTCATTCCTCCAGCAGATTTGTTCTCCTATCCCAAAGGCCTGGCTGAAACAATCTACTTCTAAAGTATACAGCTGGACCACATCTACACCAGTCAATGGACTTGGACTGATTTCACAGGCTGGTAACGAGCTAGCCTTACAATCCTTTGTACTTCTAAAAGCCTATTTTTTCTCCCCTTTGCCAGTGCGACACATGGGCTTCTACTTCTGCAGTCAACATCTGGGATCCAGAAACCTCACACCATGAGCAATACACGGCTCCCCTGCCGAGCGAGAGTCCTTCCAACAGTTACACTTCCAGCAAACACATCTCACTTAAAGGAGAGCAGGACATAATGCCCATTCAGGGCTTGGTGTTGGGGTTAAACTTCTCCCTCTTACACCTGAGCTGCTGAGATACACACCTTATGTCTGAAATGGGGCTGGTATTTAAAACTGAACAATAGAAGGTGTTCCCAATGTCAAAACTGGATTCATTAAAGCTATCCCACAATTCCACTTGGGAATACGCTTGCTGCTCTGTTGAATGAGGTAACTGAAATATCTTGTACTAAAAAGGGCTCTGTTCCAGGAACAGCGCAGTGCACACAATGCACAGAATTAACTGCGGCTGTTTCTGACCACTGACTAAACTCACTGCTGCGTGCTCACCATCACGTCTGTCCTACACAATGCCTCTGAGCACTGTCCTGTGCGATCAGCATACGCAATGTGTTAGGGGCCGATGAGGGCATTTCTCTTTGTAAAACAGGTGTGGGTCAACAGCATTTTTGCTGTTTAGTGCCTCAATTTTGTGAAATACAAGGGCTCCTATTTGCAAGGGAGGAACTGAACTAAGAGGAGCAGATCACTTACGAAGTACAGGAAGACACGAGTGAGCTTCCCACACACAGCCTGCCAAATGCACTTCTCCCAAGGCTTGGCCCTCGGTAATCAACATCTGCCAGTAGCTTCCTACTATGCCAAATGGCACAGTCACTTCCCTGCGAGATTACAGTCTGGGGGATTTGGATGAGACCGACCATTTCAAGTCAAAACATCACTCTGATTTAGCAAGCACAGTCCAAAAGCCTAATGTGAGAGGAGATCTTTAATGTGAAAACCGGGGCTCTCTGCAGGTGGGAAGCTATAGCTCCACTGAAGTCACTGCATCTAGGTAACCTACTGAAAAGACTCTCAGCCTCAAGTTGTACATGCTTCCCACCATGCCCATGGCTTCTGGTGTTTGGCTTCTCTTTTTATGTTTGCTTTTAAAAAAATTTGTTCACAACAAGAAAAAAGCACTTTAACACTTGAAGAAAACTGAATTGGGTAATCTTTAAAGTCTAGTTTCATAAGAGTTACACTGAAAGGCACAGGTTACAGAGTGAGTTTCTGTTCTGTGATCAGGGAAGGAGGAAGAGTTTTGGAGAAGTTGGTCAGTGCTAGAGAGGAGTGGGCAGAGCAGCCACTTGCTTCTCTTTTACTGACAGCCAGTTTATCTTTGATACTCCTGCACAGGAGCATACCAAGATATAGGACAAGGGCACAGACATGACAGTAAGACTCCAGAGGCATCCGTCCTGTGTGTGGGATTACAACAGGACGTACAAAAGGCTGTATCTATCTTGTACTGGATAGTAGAATGCATTCCTGTCCAATCCCCTGGCCATAGAAGTCCTTGTATCTCTCACCTTACTGCTACAACAGGTCACTGAACTGCAAGATGTGTGCTTGGGTAGTACAACCAACACGACCTGAAAGTCATGTGCATGTGTAGTAAGTACTTGTCCTATATCTCAGAAGTCACCAAGAGAGAAGATGGCCACACGAGCTTTGGACTGGACAATCTGATGTATCATATACAGCCCACAGGCCACATGTGTGGTATATAATACCACTCATGGTTTGAGATGCCATCAGCAGGTGAAAACCTTTTTTATATTTCTGTAAAATATTTAGTAAATTAAACAATATTATGGCAAGTGTACGCTACCTTGCAATTTCAATTTTCATGTCTTCTGCATTCTCTTTGCTTTAAGATTGAACCTTGGCTATAGGCCAAGAAGCCCCGTATGCTTAGACAGTGCGACAAAATCGATGTCTCACTGTGTATTAAGCTTGCTGAGCTGTATGATAAAGACCAGTCAGAAAAACACCAACCAATGCAACTCACACAAAAGACAGCAGCTTTGAGCCCAGAACACCCAAGAGTGTGTGTGCACGCGTGCGTGCAGTCTGGCTTGTTTCCAACCCATAAAATCCCCTACGCCAAGAAAACAAACTTCACTCTTCTCCCTGAGCGGGAGTTTAACGCAACAACTTGCTTCAGACATCTGACTAGGAAAAGAATTCCAAAACGTTATTTTTCTTCAGTAAAGTCCTTACGTATTGAATAGGCTTGAGGGATTTAATTGTAGCAGTCGGGCAGCCACAGGAACTGAGGTCAACGTAGAGGCCTTCCTCCAGCACACAATGATTGTCAGCGATTTCCCCTTGGTAATACAGGAGCCAACTGCAAGAATAATGTAGCAAAAAGGATTAGCTGCTCTAGCTGCTTATTAACAGGAAGTTTTTTTTCAAGATTTAATATTTGCTAAGGAAGTAAGGAATAAAAAATTTGTTCTTGTTAAGCTTAAAAGGTGACTTGAAAGACTGTGCAGCAAACTAACCAAAGCAGCAAAATCAAATCACGTGGTACAGAAATCTCAGTTCCAGAGTCAAACGATGTGAGTGGAATGAGACACTTCTACTGTACCAAGTTCTCAAAATCTGGAATAAATTGTAACTGGAGTCCAAAAAAAAAAAACAAACCAAAAAACCACACAGTAACTGTGCAAGCTTCCCACAGGGAATGCAAAATGGATACTACCCAAACCAATGACAGGACAACAATTACTGAGATGCATTGCAAGACAAAAGGTTTAAGATATGATGGATTATGATAGGCGTGTGTTATGCACTTATAGCTGTCTGGAATTCATAGCTTTTAAAAAAATGTCATATTACTTAAAATGGTAGCATGTAAAACAACAGACTTACCATCCCCGAAGAACCTTAAAAGAACATGGTATGAATGATGTAAAATCAGAAACTTCTGCTGTGAAATCTATACATGCTCCTTGGAAATGTGTATTACTGAAAGCTTTGAGCTACAAGAACAAAACAAAACAAAACCAATGACTAGAAGCAAAATGAACTCATTATCATTAATGTAAACAGAAATAGCTGTGGTCTTAGAGAAGTATCCACGCAATTCACAAAGATATAATAAAAAAAAAGAATTCTCATTTAAGGAATCTTTTACATTTCTAAAGCTGCTTTGTTTTTAGAAAGATCGAGTGTTTTGTTGTCTCTGGACCCAGTACAGGATGCTTCCTAGCGATGCTGAGGCAGTGGTATCAAGCATAAGTTCAAATGCAGCAGGAGAGGGCCCAGAGAAAAAGAGAAGGATAGGACTGAGGGATGTTATCTTCCACCCAAAGTACTCCCAAACTGCAGCTAACTCTTGCTACAGCTCAGTGATCCAGCGCTCAAAACAGGACAAGGAATTGTTGGTCAAAAGATACAGGGTTATTGTTGACAAAGTGCCTTGAAATCTTCTGTGACCACAGTGATCACAGGTAGTTCCTCATTTAAGAACTAGGAGGAGAATTTCTGGAGCAACTTGGTACAGCCTGGTAGATGCACCATGAACTTCTGAAGTTACCTAAGCTGTTTTTACATGTCATGGTGAAGAACTTCAAGCCACATTGAACCATACTCCACCAGTAAGCAGTGATCAATTCACCCTTCAAAAGCAGTAAGGTTGAAAGTGTTGCAGCAAAAGAAAAAAAAAAGGAAAAAAGTAGTATGATACAGCCTATGATCTAAGGCAAAGTCACCTAGAATTCTGTACCCTTTGGCCACCACTGTGTAGCTGAGGTGAGTTTCACTTTAAAGACTGAGAGAGAGGCTAGAAAAGAATGAAAAATTTAACGGTATCAAGAGAATGGCTCATATTCTGCAACAGAAGAAAAACCTGATGGCAGTTGCAAGAGCTATTTCTCCCTTTATGCCCCAAATTGGCCTAGATTACTGCCAAAGAAAAGAAACCAAATGCTTGTGCCAGTACAGAGTGAAAAGGCCATACATAAGTGTCAGCAAATTATTTTATGGAAAAGCTCAGTCTATGTTTTTAAAAGAAATGAATACAATTCCTGTTAATAAGGACAAGCAAAGCTTAACCTGGCCTCGCATGCTCTAACTGCAAACTGGAGAACACAAACCAGCTACAATATAATGAATGAAGTGCAACTGACTTTTCTGTAAATATAATTGCACTACTATGTCACAAAGCATCTATTTAAGCCGTAATTACATAGTATTTTCTACCCACTCATCTCAAACCTCTTTATAAAGGAAATATATACACACGCTTTCTTTCATATGCCAGATGCTATGCAAGGCTTTTAAAAAAGATCTGTAACTCCTTTTCATACAGAATATATCTAATAATGAATGATGGTCTTAATTTGACAAAAGCTGGGGTGAAGTACTGATTCCTCAGTGAAAATGTTGCATATCTGCAATTAGTCTCAAACTGCAGCTATCTCCACTTTGTCAGGATTTGACATTACTATATGAGTTCCACTTCCTAAAATGTCAATGGACAGCATGTTAAAATACAAATACAAGTTATCACAGCAATTATCTTTGCTTCCTAAATCAGCTGTACAAGACAGCTGCTATTGAAAGAGGCTTTGTTCTTGCTGGGCAAAACCAACTTTTCTTTTCAATAAATAAAATGAATGGCTTTTTAGAGTTGGTGATTTCAGGCGTTCTTACATTACATGTAGTTTGTTTATCAGGGAGCCTGGCAGGAGGAAAAGGTCAGGGGAGTTACTGACAGATTTTAAAAAATTTAGCTGCTTTTCCATTTCTGATGCGCAACTGAAAACAGACCTGAAAAGACGACACTCTCTTGTAGACAGCAAAAACAGCTCCCTTAGCTCAGACATACATTTATTTAAGATGGAAGAATGTATAATCATTCAAAACGAACCAGTATATTGCTTATACAAGGGTCAAACATTAGAAAGCTTAAAGATTTGCCAAGCTCATATGCACCATGCTTTGAAGTTCCAAACTACGAGACTGTTGCATCCATGGAAACTTTTATTTTACTCTGAATATGGAAAGTCTTCATATTTATCCAAAAGACCTTCCTTTACTCATCCTAAGTGCTTAAACATTTTCGAATAAAAACTTATTCAAAATATTCCTGTCCTAAAAGAACTGTAGCAATATAAATATTGTTCTTCCTTTCCTAGCTTTACGGCAGAATCCTATGAAAACCAGGATTGTGACAAGCCAGGACAGTATTTTTTAAAAATGGCATTAAGACAAAAGGCAAAACACAACGTAGTACATGTCAGTATTAAAGGTGACTATGCATATATACACACAGAGATTTTTTCACATATCACTGGAAATAAAAAGACTGTAAAGCATAAATCATTGAAACTTCAAAGGTTTGAATTGATCTTAAAGGTCTGCAAAACTGGATTTACATGACTCTATGAATAGTTTTTGGGAGATTCTGAAAAAGTAGAAGATTTGAAGATGGAGAGAAAATTATCTTCAACTGTTTGGATCCCACTGGTATCTGGTATCATCTACCAAGGCCTCACTGTGAATGTAGTTGCCAGTCTTTGAATTTGGCCGCAAACTGCCACATGAATAGGTCTGGCAGGAAATCAGTGCTTAAGACTAAAATAATACACAAACTATGTCTTCAGACAGGAAACATTTCCTCTAGTCCTGGGTTAATGATAAAATTGTAGAACTAGAATACTTGGAGAAGAACAAGGGTGTGGGCAACCTGCAATGTTGACCTACAACACAATGTATGTATTTCCCATGCGCTTACGGCTATTATACCCATCCAAGCAAGAAAGAGCAAAATTGTGACCAGATGACAAAATACTTCAGTTTTCTGAAGCACAATCATTGAGCTCCAAAGTCTCTTTTGTCTGAAAAAATGTTATGTTTCTTGAAACAAAGTTTTCCAAATCTGCTTAATTAAGAGCATGTCATAAAGAGTACAATATAACCACTTACACCATCACCCATGCTAGCAGCACACTCCAGGACAGAAAAAAGAAATCAATCAACTATAGCAGGAAGGGAGAAGAGCCCTATTGGGACAGAATGTTGCAGGAGACACAGACCATCCTTGGTGATGAGGACAAACACTTTACAGAAGATTTTTGGTTTTGAAAGATATCACAAAGATACATTAATGAAACATAACCTTGTAAGATAATGACAAGAAGTGCAAAGCCTTGAACTAACTTGTTCTTGAGACTAAAAGTGAATTATAGGGACCGCTTTCTCTGTGTAAGGTGTCACCAAGTCAGACATGACTTTCAGGGAAATACAATTTATTATAGAAGAGATTTATCATAGACCTGTACAGTTAAGGTCATCTGTTACTGTGAGGAAAAGGGAAGCACGGAGCAAGTGGTGACTGCTGCTAAAGGAGCGGCTATACATGCCTAGGAGACTATGAAAAGCAGAGCTACCAGCATCCAAGGCTAAAAAATCCAACTTGCCCTGTTGATGGATCTGCAGGTTTGAAGAGTGGAGTTCAATTTTCTGCAGTTTGTGCTTTCTTTTTCACCTCATACATGAGCAAGACAGTGACAAACCAGATATAATGCAAAATAATGGAAAGAATACATGCCACAAAGAGAAGGATGAATGCACATGATAGCGAGTTGCCAGAAGCAGGAAGGAAAGAAGAGGAAAACAAATAGCTTTAGAGACCCAAAGTCACTCAAAACCTACTGAACTGCTTGTATTTTTGAGGACAGAATACTGAAAGATATGACCCGGAATAAGGAGTAGAATATTAGCAAACTTGACATTTACTTGTTTCCTCCATCAACGGTCTCCTGGAGATGGAGATGATAATACTTAGATATCATCTGAGGTAACAACGCAAGACATTCAACATTACCTGTATTTAATTATTAAAGTACTAGTTTAGTACTAGAGACTGTTCTATAATGTCAACATACCAAATGTGGAGGCTCATTTGTTCCAAGTGGTTCCTGCAATAATAAATATATATGCACATAAATAAATAATATTAATTACAATAAATTTCCTAGAAGGCATGTCATGTTCCTGAAATTTGTTAATTATGAACTCAAGAGCAGAGAAAAATACACTTCCCATGCTCTTGGCACAATTCTCTTCCCCATCCTCCGCCACCAGCTGCTTGTAGGCTCACGACTACCTGGCCTGACTGTTCAGCCCCTTTCCACACAGAGAACTTGCATCAGCATGAATCAGTTCATATAATGCGGGTTAGAGCCCATATAAATGTCTCAGTATTTATTTTTGAGTCTATTTCTTGGAAAAAAAAAGACAGAATTAAAAACAACAGAAGACTGTGACACCTCTTTCGACAAGTGCTGTTCAAAATAAGGTTAAATGTTTGTTCCTTTCTTATTTTCAGTGCAGTAGTATCATTCATTATATACTCCTTATTGAGGACTGTCTTTGTTTTGCATTAGGGTTTTGACAGTTCTGGCACTAATCTATTTGGACAAGTTGCACTACCTTGGATTTAACAATGGATTTAAACTGTTTCCTGTCTTTATTTGCTATACATATTACAAATACTTTAGCATAATAACAGGGAAAAAAACCCCAGACCTCTGCTACACAACAACAATTTGGGCCAGATAAATTCTTGAGTGTTTTTATATCCATTACCAATTAGGCATTATAAATTACTATGTTTTAAGGCAAATTAATCTTTCCAGACCAGATTATTCTTTCCATGAATGCCGTCTGCCAAAGGGAAGTAGTTCTTATTAAGTTTCCCTGACAATACTCTTAACAGATAGAAAGATCCAGAGTTTCCATTTCAGTCTCCATCCCTAACAGACTCATCGTACGTCATCCACATGGGTCTTTAACTTGTTTCCAAGTAAACAGAAAATTGATTAAACAGCATACCTCACGTGGTAACATTATTGTATGCTCTGATCTCCAATGGTCTCATTTACGTTTTTCCCTTAAGAAGTTCTGGTAACTCACCAACTTAACTGGTCGAATTGACATGATGATTTTACTAGATCCTCCCCAGTCAAAGAAACATTTATATTTTCCTTTCTCCAATACATATTGTTCTCCACAGAAATATTTCTGCTGATATGCGACCCACCTGTAGAATAACAAAAAAAACACCAACCTGAAAACATCACATTTTTCTGTGTAGTTTGATGAACATACTAACAAGTGAAATAGAACAATTTTCTTTGGAGTTTTCTTGGTAAGTCCATCTGACAGACAGTGTAACATCAAACTCAGCAAGAGGCACAAAACTGTCACAAACATGATTTTCTGCTTTTACTTTGCAAACACTACTTTGACAAACACACAACTTTGGGTCTCTGCATTTCTATCAAATATAGATCCAGCATGAGATGACGCCTTGCTTAGAAGCCCAGAGGAAAGACACTTAACTGACAAGTTTTTGAATCTCTATTAGCTGAACGTTTACCTGTTCAGCATCTCCCCAGTCATGGCTTTCTTCCCACTTTTCCAGTTGGATCTCCGTAGTATTAGAGCTGTCATTTCACACCAAGCATTCTAGTTCCCTCATACTATTTTTAGGCTTCTAGCACTTGTAAGTTTTGGCCTTGCACCATCAGTTAATACTGCGTATCTTTGTCAACAAGACATTGCAGGCAGTTTAATTTATTATTTATTATAATTGTGCTGCTTATTTTCCTCCTGGACTTCACATATGCACACCGAAAGTTAGCCAAGCCCACCCTGTAGGCTGTATCAACTTGAACCAGGTACTCTTCCACATCTGTTGGTTTAACCCCTTGCTTCTAGTTTAAATCGTTCTCTAAAAATACTTTAATTTTCAGTGCCAACAGCCTGACTTTATTACAAATAAGGCACAGCCCATTCTTCCTGTACAGGCTCCACCTGTCCCAAAAGGCATCCCAGTTCTTAACATACCAAAAGCCCTCTTCCATATTACTGTCAAAGCTCCTGTATTACTTAACTAGTGACCTCTGGAGGGACATCACAAGCTTCCTTTACTAACAAGAATGCCCAGATCCAGATCAAGGTGCAGGCATGAGATTTAGAGTAAACTAAGATTTTTTTTCTTTCTTCCATGTACTAAGGAAACTGAAGGAAACATTACTCTCCCCCAAATGTTCACTACCCATATCACGTGAAATATATTTTGTCAAAAGATGTATCCAAACCCAACTGTGCAAAAAAATACTTCATACTTCCATCCATATATTTCAGTAGACTTACACTCCACTTTTCACAAGAATCGACCTTGTCTCTGGGCCAAATCCAGCTTGTTCCAAATCAGGGATTTCTTCATTGATGATGTCTAACGCTTTCCCATCTTCATCATCAGACTGAAAAAGTGTCACTGATGACTCTATGAAATCCTAAGAGGCAGCACAGGAGTTAGAAGACAGGTTAACACAGCTCAGTGACACTTCACAACATAAAACACTTTGAAATAGAGTTGTAGCCTGAAAGATTGTACTTTATAAAGCAGCCAAGGGGCTTAGACCCCTTGTGTGGATCTTCATGGGATATTCTGGCATTGAAGTGCCTAGCTGTAAGCCTGACAGTCTGATACAGCCTTCAGTGGTTTCCACTGAAGAGAGGAAGAACCTGCTGCCCCTGAGCACCATCCTCTCCTCTGTGAGGATGACCGAGAGTGCAAAGATGCGTGCTTGGGAATCAGCAGGGTTGGGGATTTAGCACTGATCTTCTGACAGCTTCACAAATGACTACTCCAAGCATTACTATGACTAGCTTTTACCTAAAGTTCTCCTTCCTCAAACTTTCCCAGGGATATGGCAATAATCATGGAGAGGAAAAGACTGGGCAAGATCACCTTTCCAACACAAGGGGTTTGTAGTTTTTGGATATATCCATTGTGTGACTATATTGTGAATGCTATATATGTGAATATATAGCTGTAAAATAAACCCCTCATGACACTGTCATGTTCTCTCCATGTGTCATTGTTTTATGCTTGCAGCTAGCACAGGGAGCAGTATGCTGAAGGCAACACTGAGAAAACAATGACTTACAACAATCAAAAACCACTTAGAAATAAAGGCTAGGCCAAGCATGCAGCCAGATTCATTTGGTCAGGTGAACCCGACCAAACAGGCTCTTTAGAGGACACCATGCCTTTGTACAGGATTCAGTCATAATGAATAACAAAAAACCAATTTTAGAACAAACATAATGTGGCTCAACTCTCTATATTGTTTACAGGACACTAAAAAGTAATGGAACAAATTCTGTAGTAAAACTGGTTTTCCTACTATGTTGACCATCTCCTTTCAGTTATTCAAGAAGTTGCAACTATTTCAGGTATACACTAGAAATCAAAGTGCCGGGTCTGGTAAAATCGTCATGAACAACTGCACTTTCAGACTACTTTTTAGAAACAAAACAAAACAAAACAAAACAAAACAACAAACTAATGCAGCTTTAGTGCAAATGAAAACTGGCTACCCTTAACAGTCCTAAAGCAAGAACTTGCTAAGAGTTCCTGAAAATCCATTTAGATTAAAACTGCACATAATTTCTTCAAGTAAATTTAAAATACTGAAATACATCCACAATTGTAATTACATTTGAAACATGTTTCAAATGCAGCCATCATTTTTACCTCCCTAAATTTTCACTACAGCTTCTCTTACAATAAGCAGCAAGAAAAACACTTAAAAACACACTTTCAAACCACGGCAAATCATTTTAGACTTGAAAACACTAGTGGGAAAGCTCCAAAGGCAACACACTCTGCTCTGCTCCACCGAAAGAGACGCAGAAACTTCACTCCTCCCCGATCACAACAGCCACAGTCAAACCCCATCTTCACAGGTTCTTTCATTTGATGCTGCAGAAAAGAAGCAAATGCAACTCTCCCCCAAACCAGCACACAGCAGAAACTGCTCTCCCCCCTCGGGAATGTGCCCTGTATTTGACTCCAGTGTGTCCAACACAGACACTAACAGAGCTGGCAGTATGCTGGAAAATACTATCCTACTAGACCTTTCTGTTTCTTCTTTCAAAACATTCCCCTAATACCCACATTAGAGCTTGTGACTGTTCACATTAGAAATATTCAAGACAGACAAAACCTGAAAGCTCTTGCAGTATGCCTACATGCATGTGCATCTTCAACAGTGGGTGCGGAGGGGTGACTTGCAAAAATTCCTCTTTTGTGTGTGACGACTAACCTCTCTGATTCGTCAGGAAACTCAATTCATGCCTCGGCTCAACTGCAGTCACTAGTATGTGCACAGAAACATGGGCTGGATTTTCCTACCGCTAATAAGCTCTGGTGGAACCTGTCACGTTGGGTGTCGTGGTGCAGAAACATCTGAATAGCCTTGCATAGTACTAAGCCACGTTGACAGAGCTGCTACTGACACAGGCTAACGAAGCACGCTGTACCCAGCCTGGCTCTACAGAGCCATTTACGTGCTTCTGCACCATGCTCCCTACTTTGGAAGCACAGCACAAAGACATTTGATCCTATGCTGCCTGAAGCTGACTCGTACACAGGGCTCATTAGCTTCAGCTTCATGCCCTGTGAGCAAGGCTAAATTGTTTTCAGGTCTGTCCTTAAAGCCAACAGAGTCAAGGTCACCTGGTGTCATGCCTGAGAGAAGGAAAAGGAAAAAAAAAAGTCTAGCTGGATTGGCCCCTACATGACATCAAACCGGTAAGCATGTATAAAGAACAAGGTCAATGCTCAGCTCCACTACCTACCCAAGGTGAACATGAACAATACAGCTGGGCTACATTTCACATTTCTTGCCATTTCTTGACAGAATTTATGAGATTATGGAAAAGAGCTAGTACATTCGCTGTGCGATGAAGGGCCTTAAGCACACAGAACTAGTTTGGGATCCTCACACAGGTCCCCTTGAAAACAAGACTTTGGTACTACAATGTTTTTAAAAACCTGACCTTAAGTACTGTATACAAAGTCATGAAGTGAGCCTATGGCAAGCCTGAACACTGGCCTATGGATTGCACGTCAGAGAGAGGCAGTCAATCCGTACAACACAATGCCAGTGTCATCAGTAATTTTACCGGCGGCTAGCTCATTGCCTTTAGTTGTGCCGCAGTTTCAGGAAAGGTATTACTTACACTTCTGTCATCAATACGTACATATTAATACATATTTATATGCCAATTTAAATCATATATGTTGATATAAGTGTGAATGATACATGTTTTTAAAATGTTACTGACTTCAGCATCCTGACTGTTCTAAGTGTGAGTCAAATTAAATACATGCATATACGTGGAAGGTCATCCTTGATAGGCACATGCACAATTTTAAGCTTGTAATTATGTCCTTTGACAAGAGGAAGATTTAAAAAGATCAATTTAAGTTACTCAAGTATCCTATGCATAGCTTGAAAAGAAAGAAAAACTAAGATTAGACAGCAATTGAATAGGATTCTGCACTCTCAAAATAAGGAGTTAGAAGAAAATTTCTGCCTGTTTTTCTCTGAAACATGAAAATAAATTATTTAGAGGACATTTTTCTTCATTTCAGTTTATTCTCCTATCTTTATTTTAAGTTATATGACAGATTCCGATTATAAATACAGCTTTTCCTCGGTACTTTTCATAAAAATCAAGCCTGTAAACTGTGAATTTAAGCATAACCTTTTTGGGTTCACATTAACTTTTTTTTTTCCTTTAAGTAATGACTGTTGAGACAATGAGCTTGCTCTAAATGCCTGTCTTCAATCTTTGTGTAAATTCCTGGCTCAGGAATATCACATGTCTTCAGACGAGGAGATGAGTAATCTGAGTATACAAGACTGAGTAATCTCAGAGTGAACAATCTAACTCTCAAAAGCAGCCACTCTTTGCAGCTGCATTTAAAACTCTTCATAGAGTTCCCATTATAATAAAAAACAAAATCCTCAAACCCGCAAACAAACAAAAAACACCCAAACCAAAGGAAATTATAAAGAAGTTCTAATCCCATGTTTCCCCATCACTGAAAGGTCTAACTTGCTTCCAATACTAGACTCTGATATAGTTTTTATTATTATTTAATCTTTGCTCTCACTAAACACATTTTAGTAGCAGAGATTTTTTTCACCGTGATTATTTTTGCTGCCAAAATTTTCTGGCACAAAAATCACAGAGACAGAGGGTAATGCTGTTTAAAGGCTTGCAACAGCTGCTGTGTTGAAAAGCTATTTTTATTTTAATCAAGAACTACACTGTACATGTACACATGCTAAACTTTTAAGAGAATTCTGTTCTAGAGATGCAAACAGCTTACAGTGCAGAAGTGCACTGGCATCTGGCAGGGAAACAAGGAATTCTGGACGACACATTCTTTGTATGAACCTTACAAAGGCTATTTAGAACCTGCTTCTGTTTTACAGTGTACATGCTGCAGTCTAAATTTCAGCACATAGGAAAAGAATGTGACTGAACTTGGGCAAAAGATGGAATGACCAAACCCAAGACAGCTGTACCATATATGAAGAATAACCTTCCTCTTTATGTATAGAACTGTGCATAATTTGTGTGAAATTCACAAAAGTACTTACAGCCTGAAGGAACCGGAAAGACAGGACACCGTCAGTTCCCCCCCATGAGTGTCTGTCTTCATAATCTCCCTCCTCCAGCAAGTACTGATGGCCTTTGTAGCGTTCCTTATTGTAGGCAACCCACCTACAGCAACCACATAACAAAAGAGAAGTAACTGAAAGCAGAACAACCACACACACGATTTTTCATAACAAATGAAAGGGGAAGAGAACACCCTAAGAACACTACGATGAGTGTCACAGACTCAGCTAACAAAGCAATGCTTGTTTGAAATCACAGCAAGAACCCATGAAGTATTCTTTGTGGATCAAAATCTCACCATGTGATTCTTTCTTTAACAACAGTTTATTTGTGTAATGCTTCTCCACATACCTCCTCTCGGTCAGCCATATTCCCAATAACAATACTCAGTACTACAGAGGCCAGTACACATTTAGCGGCCAAAACACTGTAAGCGAACATCTGTCAGTGAGAAAAACCAAAGAGTTTGTCTCTTTGGTGTATTAATAAATTACCAGATTCTACCCTTGCTGGATCTGGTGACAAAATTAATGGATTTCAGCAGTACAAAATTTCACCTGCTTATATTGTTTCCTGCCCTAATCTACAAACACATACATATATATGAATAGACAAGTGAATTGAATATACACAATATATTGCATACACAACATATTTTAGCACTATGGGAATAAAATTTTTTTAAATGTATCTTGAACAAATAGATCAGGGTCAACTAAAAGAAAGCATTTCCACATCAACTTTGAAAGCTCTAATGGAACTTCACTTGAAAAAGTGTTTCCCTCTCCTCCTTTCCCTCTTGTATGCATTTATTTAATTAAAACTTCCTTGTAAGTATTAGAACTGCTGTACAAGCTGCGTCGACGTTGAAATTTGGCAAGCAGGGATAGCATTACTTTTCGTACCATTTGGTTTACATTAACTCAGCTGTTAAGTTACCGCAGTATGAAAAATAAAAGCCGCCACAACAGACAAAAGGATGATTTTTAATAATTTGAGGCTTCCCAGATAGCAAATAACATAATGTATTTATGAATAGATTATTTAAGTAGTCACAATTAAGTTTATTTTGAATTTAGTGCTTGTAAGATTCTGACAAGAGCCTGAAAAGATATATGTTATTAAATCTTTATATTGAAGCATTAACACTGAAATCCCCCAAGAAAAAGGAAAGTTTCTGAAAACTCTTTTATTGCTAAGCTCTTTGGCAGAAGCAACCATCCTGCCTGCTTTCAAATAGTCCTGTCCTGTTGGGTCTTGGGAGAGGCTGAAAGAACAACACATGGGGCTGGTAGCTTTCTAGAACAGCTGGCGCTGAGCCTACCTCGCAAGCAGTCCACCTGAGGACTGTGTTACACAGCCCTTTTTGTGCATGTGTATGCGTAGGACGGAGAGGGGCGTGGCAACACAGAAGCAATTTGAGGCCTCCATGAAGGAAAATAAGGGCGAATTCTTAATTCCAGATAATATTCAACTGGTGACAAAGGAAAACCACTAAGACAATAAAACAGTTTATCAATTTCAGAGGCATTAAAATGTCGAACTGAAGACTGACCACTCCTACCTAAGGCCATTTGAGTAAATTAAGTAGAGACTATCAGAAGTTTAAAGCCATACTAATCAAAGCTCTGTGTGAATGCTGTCGTTAAGGAACAAAGTGGCCTAGTGTATTGGCATCCAAACTGTAAACACTGACTTCACATCTCTCACACACTTAGTTTTACCTTCCTATACTCCCCTAGATAGATAAGCCATAGAGAGGTTATTTTATCTAAGGCTGATAATTGACAATATATATTCCATTCTTTTCATAATGTTTTTACCAGTGAAAGATTCTAATCACCACTTAGCATTTCTTAGCATTTAGTTATGATTTCCTATTTTAAACTAAATAAATACAAAAGTGAAATATACTTACACTCCACCAATGACACGTATTGATCTGATTTCCTGAAACTCCTCTTCACTACCAAAAAGAGCTGGGACAGAACTGATGTTTTCTGAAAACTCTTTGGACCATCCCTCAAAGTGGGTTTTCTCATATATTATTAGCTAGAAAACATGATGTTGAACAAAGCCTTGAGTATGTCCTGAATAGCAATTTGAAGTCTGGGTGTGTGTACTGCTACAGCATGTGGCAGACACTTTTTCCCCCATCCAATCAGTCACCACCACAAAGAAAATTCATGGTGGCATTCCTCAGCCCTGCTGATTGAGTGCCTTAGAAGCTGAAAAGACCCTATTTGGATCTAGATAGGCTCGTCAGGCTATTTGCAGACATTTTCACAGAAGGATACTTCTTCACACATACACATAATAGCAGTCTGCAGCTGTATGACTGTGATTTATCCTGTAACACTGTGCCCCGGCAGTGTACATTAGCCTGCAGTGAATCTTACCTGGTCATAGCTAGGCACACAGAGCTTAATTCTTCAAAACTAGACAAAAGGTCTTTGTACTTTGCTGAAATTATTTCAGTGACTGCAGTTAACACAAATCCTCTGGGCTCCTCAGCTGCCAAACAGCACAGATGTGCTATCACTAGTATTAATATGTATCGCAATATTTATTAGAAAAACTCCTGAGTCTTGCATGTATTTGTATAATTAAAAGTTACCTAAAGCATTAGCATTTTTCTGGAGAACTAGAAAAAGGAAATAAAATGAGCAATAACTCTGGAGTAGCTTTCTGCTCCTCAAATCATAGAAGGGTCATGGTCTCGCTCATGACTCTTGTATTGGTATCAGGTATACAAAGGAAGGGTCCTATTCCTGCCTCCTTCCTCCTCCCTTCCCACCCCCCCCTTTTTTTTTTCTGAACTTGGTATGTTAAATGGGAAAATCTCTTCTGACACCTTTAAATTACAGACACTGATGTGTCAGTCAGGAAAACTGATTTTATGTTGTAAAAGCTTTACAATTCTTCTATTCACATTCTCCTAGTATGTAAAAAACAAACTACTACTTCTACATCTCTTGAAACACTAGTAAGAAAGTGGACTTGACAGCATTAGTGAATCTTCCTTCAGCAGCAAACACTGAATACTTAATCAAATATCACATACCCAACAAAAAGGAAACAGCCTAAATAAAGTTTTTTTTATTTCCAGTGTGATCATATTTTATTCTCAGTGTCCTCAGTGCTTACCTTGACATTCATCGGCATTTGTACCTTTAGTCCACCCTAAAAGAAGATGGGAGACAAAAAAGATACTTATGTAAAACTTAAAGTTCACAGAATCACAGAATGGTAGGGGTAGGAAGGGACCTCTGTGGGTCATCTAGTCCAACCCCCCTGCCGAAGCAGGGTCTCCTACAGCAGGCTGCACAGGACCTTGTCCAGGCAGGTCTTGAAAATCTCCAGAGAAGGAGACTCCACAACCTCCCTGGGCAGCCTGTTCCAGTGCTCCGTCACCCTCAGAGTGAAGAAGTTCTTCCTCATGTTCAGATGGAACTTCCTATGCTT
>Ga0065711_1000942_pt1 | contig 51639 bp, 32 predicted proteins | sample Hoacrofraction12_FD_59098 | JGI IMG/M metagenome (GOLD analysis project Ga0065711, IMG submission 59098) | Hoatzin crop microbial communities from Cojedes, Venezuela - Epithelial fraction 12 v2 (version 2) | ecosystem: Host-associated > Birds > Digestive system > Esophagus > Crop | place... | reverse complement strand
GACGTAGATGGTATGGAATAAGGGGTGGATAATGTCCTGGGTTTGGCCAGGACAGGGTTAATTTTCACTGGACTCCAGGAAGGGGCACAGCCGGGGGATGGGGGCTGACCCCACCTGGCCAGACAGAGCCCGGTATTCCATGCCATGTGATGTCACGCTGGGTTTCGGTGGGGGGGGCAGCGCGGCAGGGACTCACTCGTGGCTGGGGGGGGCGCGGCGCCGGTCCTGTCCGGGAGAGCGGCTGTCTGGGTCGTGCAGTACGTTGTTGTGTTTTCTCCTTATCTGTATCGTTGTTGTTCCTGTTTCCCTGTTTGCTGTTCTGTTAAACTGCCCTTATCCCGACCCACCAGTTTCTGCCTCTTTTTTTCCATTCTCCTCCGCACACCGGCGGGGGGAGGGGCGGCCGCGTGGCACTTTTGTTGCCGGCGGCACCCGAAACCAAAACAGCTTTCAGTGTGAGGGGGAAATCTCACTGAAGTTTGTACCCACAAAAATACTGCCATAAGAATCCAGTGTCCCCCAGTTCCTCTCCTGTGCTGTTTGGTACTTTACACAGGGCCATTCTTCCGCGTTTTCCTTCATCAGTTCATTTTCATATTCAAAATTCACTTTAATCACATCGTGTAATGACAGAGTCACTGGAAGTACTCCGGGTTTGCACTTGGCAACTCAAAACATGGTTTAGCCCATCTTATTTGCAATGTAGAACAAGAATATCTGACACACCTGGAGTTATCCCCAGCGCATGTTGGCTGAGTTAAATCATTCAGGCAGTTATTATTTATGCAATCCGCCTATCAAACGTGCAGTCACAGGGATTCTTATTCTTTTCCTGCCTATGCTGTTTCTTACCTCTGTTAGAGAAAAGAGAACAGCCTTTTTAGAGCAGTGGCCTTCATTTGCACTGCTTCACAAATCCTGAGCCAGGTGCTGGGGTCTTTACTGAAGCAAAGCTCCCATCAGGGTCGTTCTGTTTTGCCTGAGGAAGAACTTCCCATTTCTGGGTGTTAAATGAGAGTTTTCACTAATGTATTAGTGTTTTCATTAATGTATTAGAATAAATTGTGCATCTGAGCATAATCTTACTTGACAGCATGACATATTTTCAGATGCTGCTTTTGGAGATTTCCCATATTCTTTCACATGCCTTTCCTTCTGGCTTACCTGCATGTCTATATGTGCCAGAGTTTGAACCTTTCAAAGGAGGGAGGATGAGCTGTTTAGCTAATAGCAGTCGATCTGGCTGCAGAAAGTGAAAAGGAAGAAAATAAGACACGCAGTGATCAGCATGCTAAATCCTCTCTAAAGCTACAGACCTGTCACATAGAGCTAAATCTCAGACACTGCCAGGTTAACAATGGATGTGCCCCTATCTTTCTTTCTCTTGCCTTCAGCCCCCCTTCTCCAAAGCCTGAAGTTGTTGACATCACGTTGACACAGAACAAGGCATTATTATTCAGGGTTGCATACAAAGTGAACTCGTATTGAGTAAAACCAATAAGCTGCACTGCTCTGACACTTAATTTTCTTGGATACTCTTCCTATTGAATCAGGCAGGACCACATACATTTTCAATGAAATGCAGTGTTTGCACTACAGTAACCTTCCATCGACAAGAATGAATAATTTGGAAATTACCGAGAGCCTATTTCCTGCCACCTCCCTCCAAACCTACATTTTTATGGGGCTATATTTCTGTTTGATGCCATGTAAAATTTTCATTTTATTTCCACACACTGTGTCAAAATGGTGCACAAAATATTCTGTAAAAGGGGTTGCTGTTTATGGCTGGGTCACTGGTTGGTAGTCCCCTATTCTTTCTAAGGCCACTTCTTCCTTCGACATCAAACCCTGGGGCTGAAAGTTGAGGATAAATAAATGGTGTCCCTTGAACTAGACCGAGTCATAATAAACTCTCAGATGAAATGTCAGGTCTAAGCAAGCTTACACTTCTACTTTCCACTGTACGATGATCAGCCCTCCAAAGCAGAGCAGTCATATTTCAGAGCTCACTTTATCTCCCTTCTCTTCTTACCATATTGAATGTCTGATTATAGGAGAGGTAGCAAATGGCTCTTGTTAAAAGGAGGTTTAACCAGGGAGACATAGGTCAAGACATCATCTTACTTTCCATGGCATAAGATTGTGTACATGCATTTATGCATCCATCCATCCAAATCTGCCAAAGATGTCTCTATTCTTAGACTATGAGTTATTACAATTTCATACAAGAAGCTGCTTCAGACAGGCTTAATCTTTGAAGCGATAGACACTATTCCAAGATGATTGTGTGCTCTGAAATAGCTAGGAAACTAGCAAACAGTTTAGTTGGAATTACCCCAGAACTAACACCCTGTCATGGGGGCAAAAGGATCTGGCAAGGCACACAAGGAGGTCTTTAAAAAAATCCAACATTTCATGTTTGTTTACTGTACTGATATTTTTACTAAAATATCGTTACCAGACCATGTTGTTTTTGTTAGGAATTTATGCTCTGTTGGAAAAAGCCCCAACAGTATGGGTTACTAGTAAATATATTAATGCACTGTTGAGACTGAATGGTAAAGAATTCAAAAGGCAGTTATGCTTTCCTACCATGCTTTGTTCAACTATAATAAAATGTTTCTTTCGATCTTAGGTACTTGTATATGTCTATTATAACCTGTCGTTGTGGAATTAGATCCTTATGCCATACTTATATATTATGATTAGAGCTGGTTCAAAACATTCCATCCAAAACTGACATGGAAATATTCTTAAACATATATTTTGATGGGAAATTTAATACGATTTTCTTTTCACTGAAAAGAAAAAGGGGAAATGCCATATATGTTTATCAATTTTTTCCTTTTTTCTTTTTTTTCCTATTGTCACTGAGAGACGCATGCTAGTATAAACAGGGAAATAAGGAGGGAGAAGCAGAAAACATAACCATCATCTGCTGTGTACATAGATGAACAAACATACATGTGCAATTCAAAATTGCAATTGCAATAATGAATGCATTGCCTTTTTTTTTTTTTGATAGCTGAGGTGTTTATGTTCTTAATTATGTGATCTCGTTTGATACAATAGGATGGGGCCACAACCAAAATACAAGCTCTTGTTCCTTGCTCATCTTCAGTTTTCAGAAAGGCTGATTTTGTGGACTGGATTCAGCATCTGATGGAGTCAGGAAAGTGCTAGGTTGGCATCCTTCATTAGCAGTTATTTCCTCTGTGCTTTAGAGATGTAGCCAGGGAGCCTGGAGACAAAGTAGAATGCGTGGGTCGTGGGCTGGGCTCATCTGTACTTATCTTACATCAGGTCATATGAAACTCCCCTAGAGATGGGCCAAAACTTAATTAGTCTATCTTGACCTGTTTCTTTTTGTATATCCCTCAATCTGCTTAATCTTTACTGTCTCCTGAGGAAAGTTAGTAAAAAGGGAGCCTCTTTACATTTAAGGTTTTCAAAGCCTAAACCAAATTTTTGAGATTTTTGTCAAAACAAAGATCCTTTCCTTCCTTAGCTCGCATCTTTAGTTCACTGCATATCAGTTAATGGTGATGCACAATATCGAGTCTCTATTGTTGTGGTTTATTAAGGGTTATTTGTTTAGTTGAATAATTGTGGTGTTTACTAAAGGGAAGATGCTTGCAGTTAAAATCTTACTTTGAGATGTTTCCATCTATCTCTACTACAGATTTTCTTCAGAGTCCTCTAGGGCCAGGGTAGCAGTGTTTTCAGTGCTACAATACAGGTGTGTTTAACAGCAAGGCACTTGCTTCCATTTCTGAATATTCAAGCATCTTTATGGAACTGGTATTTTGGCCTAGATTTCAGACATTGTGAGCATGCATACTTCTCTTCGTTTGCAGTTGATCCTTTCCATTCCTGAAAATTTGACCCAATCAACAAGCTCAGGAATACAGTACCATGTTATAAGAGGGAAAATAGTACCTTCTCTTTTGCACCCTTTTTTCTTTCTCTACTTGGAATATATACATTTAACCAAGCTGAATGTGAAAAGCGTGATTTGAGCTGCTTCACAAAGCTACACCCTTTTCCAACTCTCCAGTGTTTATTAAAGTGCAGGCAGAGCTATTTACTTGCTTATTCCTTACAATGAGTCTTTTTTATTGTGTTGTACACAGTAGAAACAAGGGAACAGTTTAACACAGCTGCAGAGAAGTTAACCCCATAAATCTTGAGATCCCTGTAGCTGGAGAAAGCACTGAGTGGGATCCCTTTGTACACACGTTGGCATCCTCAGGTGCAGTGTTACAGGCTGAAACCAGTGGTGGACCTTCAGCCATCTCAAACTCAATGCAGAGAAACAGCCCCATGGAAGGGATGGGTCTTCTCCTTCCAACAGAGGCATTTTGAACAGGTCAGAGGCGTCAGGCTTTAGAGGAGCCAATCTACCTGCGGTCTACAGAGGGAGTTTAGGTGAGTAAATCAAATGTCAGCGTCCACGTTGTGAGCACCCTGAGTCAGGTGAGATGCTGTGGGAGATCCTCTGGGGAAAACACCACCACAAGAGTGATGTGGAAATGGAGTTTGTTTCTACATCCGTTCTCTGTTGTGATCAGCAAGGAAGAACAAGCTGTATTTTCTTTAGTTTACCAGAAGTTACAGAGATATCTTAACTAGGGTAATTTTGTCTGTCAAGAAAGTCTTTTAGCAGGAAAGCATACAATGATTATGAAGTTTTTCTATCAAAGAGCAGACAATTTACACTGTTTAATGCTTCGTGGGCATAGTGTGGCACATGAAATTTTAATCATGAACTTGATATGATATTAGAAGATTTTCTTTGGTTTAGGTCCCATAAGACCCATAAAGAAAAATTTTTAAAAGTACACAACATAGACTTAAGTCTATCATCTTTCTTTTTTTTTAAAAAAAAAAAAGCTTCAAGAGCACAGTGAAAGGTCCTTTTCACTAAGGGCTATTTCTGTACAACTTTCTTGACCCAGTTGTTTCACTGTTTCACTTTTTTTTTTGTTAAGTTGCAAAGTGAAAGATGCTGCTTCCCCAAACTCAGAGAAGTTATGCTCTTTTTCTTCAAACAGTTAGCAAAAATAGCATGTTTCAAGCTGCGCCTTAAAATTTCAACATCAAAGATAAATTTCAGATGGCTGAAAAAATCTGAAAAAAAAAAGAACTATAAGGGAAGTATTTATTTAGCTAGACCTTAACATATTATTATTATTAGTTTTCCAGTTGATGTAAATTTATAAAGCACATATTTGCATTAATGAGATTTCCTGGAAAATGTTTGAATGGCTCAGGTATGTGTTGTATGTCTTATACTACTGTTAGAGCTTTTCATGTTATTCAAGTGGCAGAAGTCACTTCCTCCACCTGGAAAATGGCACCTTGGTACTGTGAATAAAATTGCCTTTTTAAGCAACAGAAGACAAATGGATGCCCAGAAGAACTTCTGTGGCAATAGATTTCTTGTAAAAGAAGAGTTTCTAATGGCATTCTGTAGTGCCTTAAAATGACTAGTGTTGCGATGCAATGTTAGGTTGTTGCAGAAAATAGACTTTGCCTTGTGGGACTGCCTTTCAACTTTGATGCATAATAACTTGATAATAGTAACCAGGTGCTTAATTAATTTTTAACAATTGGCAAAAGTGGAAAAGTATTTTTATGTGTGGTATAACTGCAACAAAATAATATCTAACTGATAAGCAGTTTAGCTTAAGTAATGATGTAGGAGACAGAGCAAAGGAACTTCTATTACATAAATGCTACTGGATCCAAATTCAACCATATAAACTTTTAAAAAGCGCACAAGACTCTTCTCCTCTCCACCCCTAATGTATATTAATGACCAAATTCTAATAATCCCTGTAGCTGCAAAGTCAGTTTGATCCTTATGAAGATGTTAGCTTCTCAGAGCTCCACAGAGACGAATGATGAAAAGGAGAGGATTCTTCTTATCTTCTTATTCTGCAAGTGGACAGACACACACACAGAGTCATGTCTGTGCACCCATGGGAATCAGAGGCCACCAGAACAATTAATGTTCAGACTTCTTTCCCATTGGAGTTGCCTTCAAAAGTATTTACTAACTGTAGATAATCAAGAAAAATATCAAGAAATAGTCCCTTGCACTATCGATGGAGTGTGAAGGACGTTCAGTAGCCTAGTGCATTATACTTATTCCAGTCTCCATCTCTGGGACTTCTCGGTTGTAATCAGCCAAGACAGTAACCCTGTCTGTCACAGCTTTTCCAAAAAGGTCATGCGGCTCAAGCTTGCTGGAGGGCAAGCACACATCAAAACAGGGAAGTCTCACGTTAAATGACCTTTCATTTACATGCTGGTACTTTTCCTCTTCAGTTTTCCCTACCCTTTCAACGCTTGCCCCTGGCTGTTTCAGTGATTGTTCATAAGCTTACCACAGACATCAAGGCATTTGACAGCCAAAGGCAACAGCAGTGTTACCTAGCCTTTTCAGACTAATTTCTTCCCCTGGCCATGGTCACGTGGACATGAGGTTCTTCGTGCCCACCTATTTTTATGATGGTGAACCACAAGAGTGTAGGCTTTTTCTTCCTCTCCCTTTCATCAGCATGCCCCAGGTTCAACATGTGAATAAAGGAAGGTAACGAAGAATGAGTCAGCTGACAGTGTCCTCCACTCACCACGCTAATGACAGTAGCCTTAAAGTGATCAGCTAGCCTAGGACTGTTCATGGAGACACTGCCACAGTTGGGAGGAAGCCTGTGGGAACACAGTCATCTGAACTGTTATGTTAGCAGAGGTGAGAGGATTGGGATTTCAAAAGTTAATGGTGAAGTAGGGAAACTGGGGAAGAGGGAGCAACTGCTGTCAGGTTTTCCTGTGTATTGACACTGCTTTGTGTGTTTTCGTTGATTTGTATTTATCCCTGTGGTAACTGGAAGGTGCCGATTCAAACACCAATACAAGGATAACCACAACTGGGTTCAGGCCCCGTGGGGATTGTAGATGCTCTGCATCTGAACGCAAAGAGAAGAGAAGCTTTGGTTAGTGGGGTGGGTTTTTTCCCTGGATGGTATGAGATTCTCTGCTTATAAATCCACGTTACATAAGATGCAAGTCTTGTGTATGCAGAGAAGTGTGCTCATATCTCTAGTTCATCTCCTATCTGACTATTTCTTATGCACATATGACAGGTCTACACAGTGCCAGCAGGAGTGGTTCTGCTCAGCTGTGATATCCTGAGAGTAGACCCTGCTCTTTGGAGATGTTAGGAAAGTGAAGGGTCTACACTTTTGAGGATAATTGTGGAAGTAGATGTGAATTGCTCTTTCTTTGATCTGCAAAGAGGAATTCATTCCAAAGAGTGCTGAAAGATCTTAGTGTACAGGGGACATAGATATCAAAGATGCTGCACTCAGAATCTAATGAAGTAAGATGGTGATGATGGCTTGCATGTTCCAAGCAGTGGGAAATAAATTACAGCAGACAATGTGGCACATGTTGAACAAGAACACAGAATTCTTGCTCAGAGGAATCTTATTGCTGCAAGTTAATAATCTTTTTATTAGCATGCCCTAAAGCTTTTTGGGATATAGATTTTGCAAAAGAACAGCTGGATTGTGGAAGTAAGCCATTGAATTAAGAAACAAATCACGCAAACTTGAAAACACAAAGTTGCCCTTGAGCCCCATGTAGTCAAGACGAGTACACCTGCTTCCTTTTATGAGGTACACTTGAATGCCCTCTAAGTGACTAACCTGTGGGAAGCAGTGAGTGAAGACCTTGGTGGTGGAATTTACGCTGGGTGAGTAACTCCGGGGGAGTCCCAGCTCTCTGAGTTGTAAGTGAGGAGCCTCTGCTGTTGCTATCTTGTAAGGAATTTGTTGAACATCATGGGACAGTACTATACTAATAGCATAAAGGCTGTTTTTCCTTGGTTGGAGATTCAACAGTGATTGGAGATGGAAGAACTTCTGGGTCTGTCTTTTTCTCTTTCATTTTCTGCAGAACCAGAAATAATATGGTGATGAAAACTGTCCGTGATGTAGCTTCTTCTTCTTTCCAAAATGATCCATAGAGGAGAGAAGACAGTCACAAATAATATGATAAAGTTTGGATGCTTCATGGGACAGAAGTGGCATGTCTTTTGTCTGTTTTCTCTTTCCATTACTGTTTTTTCAGCTTCTTTGTTTCAATCTCCTGATTTCTATTTGACAGACTCACAAAGAAAAAAGGGTTCTACATTGACTGTTAGCTTTACCTGAACACTCATCTTCTGTTCCTCCCTATGTCTTATTTAATTTAATGCACCGTTGGTATTTTTTTCCCATCAGACATAATGAATGGCTAGGAGCTGTCAGCTCTTTTGGACTCTTCTGTCTTCTGTTCATCATTATCTCTTCATTGTCCTCTTTAATTTAGCTGTGACGTTGAGGGTATCACTTACTGTGAAAGGCAACATTGCTAGCTGTCCATAGGGAGATAGGCATTTCACAGATCTATTCGTCATCCTGTAAGGTAAACTATATGTGAAATATTGTGCACTAAAAAGGGCAAAATACGTAACTCAGTTTCAGACACCAAATGCTTAGCTGATATTTTCAAACACAGGTCTCTGAGACTAGGCACATGACACCTTTTCTAGATACAAATGTCCGCTAATTTAACTATTGAAGATGATATTTCTAAACTGAAATTGGTTTTAGTACAATCTTGCACTAGCTTTATTACTTTGTTTCAAAATATAACAGTAGGTACACCATTCTGAATTCAAATATAGAAAAAATGCAAAAGTCATAATTACACCTTTATTTCCTGGTTTCCAGACGAAAGACAGCAGTTTTTCAGAGTAATTGGGAATAGGCCCATTTACTTGGAGACCTAAATATAGATCTTGGAAATTAAGGTTAAGAATCTTTTTTTTAAAAAAAGAAAAAAATCTTCATCAAAGATCTGGTATATTTGTAACAGATAATTCCCTCAAATAATCAGAATGGTTTATCAAATGTTAAAGTACAGTATGTTTTAAAATTAATTTTTTGGAGAAGTGTACTCCTAAGAAAACTCAGGGAGATATTAAAGAATAGAGTGCGAATAAAATAGATACAAAACTCAAATACTCAGATTAGATTTTGAATTATTAAAGTTTAACACACATTTTCCAAACCTTTTTTTTTTTTTCCCCTGGGACCATTTTTGTTTCTGTTCACTCTTTGCATTTTTTTTTTTCTTGTAAGTGACGGTGTATTTACAACAGGTGGCGATACTCTGGTTTTACATTAATCTGCCCGAGGTCAGGAACTGGCTGTGTGTCTGCATTTTCATTCTACGTGTGCACAAATCGTCTAATCTATTAGTGCCTAAAACTACATGCACAAATACTTAAGAAAATACAGATTGGTGAACTGGAGCTCTCTTGGTAGTCACTGCAAGCAGTCTCTGTCTTTGGAAGACCATCACTGATGTGATTTGGCTTCCAAAGGAATACAAATAAATCTCAGAAAATGTTTCTTGCCTTAGAATATCTGTAAAATAAATCCTTGGTTTGCATGCATTTCCTGTATGCAAGAAATAAGGTATTAAAAATTATGGAAAGTCTAATTGTGGTATTTTACACCCATGTTTAAATCAGTTGGACTAGATGATCATTGTAGGCCCCTTCCAGCTGAAATACTCTGTTCTATTCTATTAACCCTAAGTCACACCAAGGACTTTGAAGAAATGGAGAAGTTGTAAACTCATGGCAACATTTGGTTTATGCATCTTTACTGAGTTCTCTGTGTATAATTTTGTGGTCATGTAGTCAAAAAGATAAATGTTTTGAGGGCAACAGAAGAACATAGTGGAAGTTTCCCAGTGCTAATCTTTGTTTCTTTCTCCATATGCACACTAGTCCCTATTACTTAGCACAGGGTAAATTACCCAAAGAGTCCTGTCTAAATAAATACACACACAAAAGCACATAATTCATTTTAACCACTATACCAGAATGTATAGGCAAATATGTGTATACATTATGGGTAGCATTAACATGGAGATGGAAGAGAAATATGAAAAAATTGTGGTTCACAACCAAAAACTGTATAACATCACAGTTGCCAAGTGCAGTTCAAATTATAGAAAGTAAATAACATGGATTTAGGCTTGCAATTTCAGATTCTCCCTTTTTTCCATTGTATTTTGATGATTTCAGACGAGTCGGTGCTTGTAAATCCTGTTTTGACTTACAGGCTTACAATTTACAAGCAGAGTCCTTGGGAATATGGAATGTACATGGTTAGTGGCTTATCTGGTTCTTCTCCTTTCCTGCATATATTTTTATTAATATCTTAATGGGTGCTAAACATAGACGTATTGTATATGCATCTTTGAAAAGTGCCGTAATAGACTATATAATGCCAATTTATGCATAAAGACTGAGGGTTTTTACGATGTCTGCTTTGTCGTTTGGTAAACCTTGAGGAGAAAGGGATGAACAGGAGTTCCTCAGCAAGTTTTCATGATCAAACAACAGCATGAGTCTAATTCTGATTTTAATTAAAAAATAGTAAATTAATTCACAGATGATTGCTTTCATTTAGGAGAAAATGTCTTGCAAATACTGACATTTCTGCAAATTACTCAGATGTTTTTAAGGTCCACTTTTCAAGTGAAAGGAAAGCATGGGAGAATCCAAAAACACCATGTTTGTGTACATAAATTTCCATATCTAATAACTTAATAAAACCCAAGTAGCTTTTGCTACAGAACACAGGTGAGAAAAGTCACAATCCTTTTGAGGCTTCCACAGAAAAGTCAAACATAGTTCTGTTTTCACAAACTCTTTGTCAGTTATTCAGTTCAAAGGTGTTGTTCATTGGTTTGACTTGTTTAACTTATGTCCTCAAGATTGCATTTTAAATAAGCTCTGAAAGATTATATGGGGGCATGTTAAAATGACTCAGAAATGTCCCTAGGAATCTGGAAGATGAAATTGTGTTGAACTGAAAACTAGAGGATACTATATGCTATTTAATATTGACAAGAGGCATTTTAGGAGGATGATTTCAGTCTCCTATCTCTCAAAGTTGGTTATGAACCTTTAGCAAATGCTTTTTAATGGAATGAAGAGCTTAAATGCTGTGTTGTCTTTGGATACTCAGTGAGAGATTGCTCACAGCAGGTTTTTGGGACTACATTTGCTTTTCACTTCTGATTTATGCATTTATTTTCCCCACAATATGCATGATTAATATCAGCATGATTGGGATTTATTTTTTTGTAATATTTTTAAAACTGAGGTGAAAAATATCTGTGACAGGTATTTGAAAATACCATCTGAGGACACATAAAATGTTGTTAGTCACTCACCAAATGGGCAAAGGCGGGGAGATGGGGTGGTCAGATATTTTTGCCACATCCCATTTTCAGCCAGCGGTTGCAAGAATTACGAGATTACCTGTTACACCAAGATAGTTCAGTTTAGGAGAAATAGAAAGTTTCCAAGGACAGAGAGAAGGTTCTCTGGTTGCTGCAGCTCTAGCTGCAGCCCAGGTAGCTGGTGGGGTCGGTCAGGAGCTGATACAACAGCTGGCTAACATCAAGCTAAAAATTGCCAGGACAAAACTACCCTCTGTGCTACTATGTCAGCACAGTTTGGGACCTCCCTGCTTTGGCACCACTGAGGTTTTGATTTGGAAAAGGAGGGTTTCGCTTCCTGAGGGGTGCAAAAAGGTGAGACTCAGGGAGGAGACTCCAGCCCTGTGTGCCCAGCACAGCTGACTGGCAGTGTCCGCATCTCGCGTTTGCTCCTCCAGTGAGGACCCTTTCTCCAGACTCTTGTGAGATCGATTTTATCATCTCATAGGCACAATGTGAAGATCATTCTCAGTGCGTGTGTATTGTGTACTCTTGAGCATTTTTCTGCTTTTTGGCCACAGCTCTATCCATCACTGCCAAGCTGTTGGAGAGCATGGCTAACACAAGTGCAGTTAGGCAATTTCCCATTGCTAATCAAGATGATTTTCCTGTGAAGCTTCATCTTACTTGGTAATCAACAGGTATAATAAGAGAACATATATTTTCTAATAAATAATTTTCCTCTTCTCTTTATTTCTTTGGCAGAATCATGAATAAACTGGCAGACCAGCAGGACCACATGATACCATGAAGAGAAGCTTACAGGTCCTCTATTGCCAACTGTTTAGTAAGTAAATATTATTATTTTTTCTGTAAGAAAGGAACTATTCAAATCCTTACATAAGATAGTAATATTTATGCAGGGCACAATTCAGGGAGGTACTTAATCATGTGTCTTTCTTCAAGTACCTGGAGAAACCATGTGGAAGTTAAATTATCTTGTTAACTGAGATTTTTGGAGATGTATTAAAAGAACAAGTGGAAGTATCAGTTGATTCTGCAGAGTCTTGTAGAATAGCAAAAGTGGTTTGCTGTGCCTTGGAACTGTGAACACCCTCAGAAAAATGAGGTGTAGAAACAGAGGATGGTGGTTGGAAGAAATAACACAACGTTTTTGTAATCATGTTTTTTTGTCTTAGTTCTCAGTGGGCAAAAGGGTTTCATCCCACTTCACATGTCTGGTGGTGGTCTCTCAATAAAAGACCTATGAGTGAGGGCAGGGAGCTCCAGACTCACACAGACCTAAATTCTGTGTCACTTCCTGAGCTGGCGAATTTCATTTTTCTAAAGTTTCGGCTGTTAGAAGAGTCCGTCCAATATGAAAGTCCAGCAAAAAGACTCAGTGAAATTTAGACTATGTAGGTGGGGCTGCCTCTCATGTTCACAGGAGTAATGCAAGGTTGTAGTTATAAATCAGTATTGACACTGTTTGGGCATTTCTATAGGCTGACAATTTTCAGTGTCAACATCACAAGCTACAACTTTTCTTCAAAATTTTAGAGATTAAATAAAACAAGAATATATGAAATATAAGTGTAATCACTTGCTGTCATATGTTTTACAAAGGAAATTGCTAATTTACATTAAGAATCTGAAGAAGGTTTTCTAATGTTGTCTCTTCAATTCAGCAGAATTTCTGACTTTAAGATACATGTTTTTGCAGACAGTTTTATATGGATTTCTCTTATTCTGGTCCAAGCAACACAGAAATCAGAAAATCATGCTTAGTACACATGGAGTGAGCAATGCAAGGACTATTACTTTTATTGGCACGTGTGAAATTTAAGTCTAACAAATATTTTATGGACTGTTACAGAAATTTAGTTAATATATCTTTGCTTTAATCATTGCCATCAGGGTACAGAGTGTGAGAGATTTCTTTTGCTTTGCTAGATTGGCTAGTGTTCCAATTCTTACTTGCAGCTTCTCCTGTGGCGTAGGAGAAACTCAGCTGTGTCTTCACGACATCTGAGGGGAGACTCTGGAGGTGCACCCAACATCATTTTTCTCTCACAAGCCTAAAGCTAGGCCAGATGTGCCTAGACAACCTGCCCAGCAGCACACCTTTGGCTCCCAGAGGTTGAGTGCCTGGCTGGAATGCAATGGGGGAAGAGCTCCTCAGGGAGGACTGTAACCAGAAACCCACTGACAGCCGTGGGGGCTGTGGTAGTTTTACAATAGCTAAGGACCCAGAATACTTTGTCACATTTTGACAAGTTTCTGCATGCTGAATTGTAACTTAATTCTAAAATAATCTCAGTTGCTGGACCGACATCAGGTGCATTGTAATGAAAATATGAAACTGAACTGTATGAATACATTTCTACCAACATGGTAGGGAAAAAAAGGAAGGTATACTCTACATGCAACCTATCGCAGTGTTGGGTCTATCTGTAATTTTATTTTATTTTTTTTTTAAATATCATGCTTCCCTGCTTGGCAGCATTCCCCGTTGCTATCCCTGCTGCTTTAAACTGTATTTTTGCGGGTAATATGTGGAAGATCTAGGCAGCAAATAGAGGAACACTGAAAATGAAGAAGGAAAGACTGAGAAAACTATATATATACATACACATATATATAGTATGAATAGGCAACAATATCGTGAACTCCGTGATGTAACTTGAAAAAAGGGGTTCTGAACATGCTGTTTCTACTGACAGATAAAGAAACTGCTTTATTTCTCTGAGTGCAGCAAAAATGTGTACTAAATGTGGTTATCATTAACAAATGCAACAGCTGTAGCTATGCAAGAGATATTTTGGACATCTGGAGAGAGTTTTTTCACTGGCTGTTGGTTGGCTGGTTTGTAAGAAAGATGGCAAGATCCTCCAAGTTACTTAATTCCTATTAAATCAGTTTTCTTTTAGATACCCTGTAGGTGTGTTACTTAAGCTCATTTTTTCCCCGGTGACACCACAATACTAAAACCAATCTGTAACTGTTCTTTATGCTATAAGAAGGGCCTGCAGCATGGTCTTATTTGTTTCATTTGCACAAAAGAGGGAAAATTGCTGCTACTATACAGAGAAGAAAAAACCCAAGCCTTCAGAGAAAGCATCAGAAGAGGATGTTCTGCTTTGGGCTGATTCAGCAGTGTCCTATGCCTGCCTGCCTTCCTCATTGCCAACTGCAACAAGTGGGTCCACGGTGCTGCCTCTCTGATGTGGCAGCGTTTTCGTCTCATCTGCTGTGTTACGAGTGATTCAGTGAGGCTCAGGGCTATAGAGAGGAGTGCCCTGTGTGTGTACTCTTGTGAGTCAAAAGCTAGAATGGTTTTAGTAAAGTCTTGCTGTTTTTTGTAGAAACAGTGATCAGCTGGAGAGACAAAACTCTTGTCTGTGCTTGTGTGAGCATGCCTGTGGCTAAGAAATGTGGGAAGAAGCAGTTTCATCCCCAAACTGGTGTGTTGCTATGGGGCTTGTCACATCTTGGTTGAGTCCCAGCTGTGCCACTGGGCCACTAGTGGCTATACTCTGCTGTGTGTTCGTTTCCACTTGTGTTCATTTGTGCTGTGTTCAACCATGAATGTGCAGTGTCTGAGACAGTGGGACCCTCATACTCATGAGGACTGCTTGGCTGGAAGAAAAGGCTCATGTAGATGTTTGTCTGATTTACAGCCTAATGAGATTTGTTAGCTGGATTTTAAAAGTCAGGCCCACATCTAAATCAGATTTTAAATGTAGCATATGTCTTTTTTTTGTGAATTTTAGATGAGTTATGTAATCAGTCTGTTGCCATCCATATTCTTCTTTTGTTGTGCTTTCCAAAAAGAGCATATTCCATTCACTGATGCTGATCAAGAATAGTATGTGAAAACGGCACTAGAAGCAGCTGCTCTTTTGAATATGGTTGTAGCTGACTTGAATCTGATCCCAGTTGTCAAGAGGTAGACTTTGTAAAAATTGCAGTGCTACATTTGGCCCAGGACAGGGGCTCTGGGCGGTGCTACTTTACCTCTAGTCATTCATAATTTATGAATAAGTAATTAAACATGTGATGTAACTGTAAAGAAGCAGTGCTTTCAAATGATATCTTCAAAGATTCTATTTAATCTGAAATCTCTAAGACATTTAAAAAAAACATAAAAAGATTAAAACAAAAAATTTGGAAGGGGTGTCTTGGTGAGAGCTCTTTGAAGTCGCTAGCTAGATTGAGTTGATGAGGACCAATTAAAGCAAAACATGTGTCCACAATTTGCTGCCATTTGTTCTAGGCACATCTTTATGGATGAAGTTTGTTGCCTCTGTAATGATGAAGATGCAAATATGTTTCCCATGAGGCTGAGCGATCTCCATTTTTTATAAAGACCTAATGTGATGATTTAAGCCCTACAGCATAAGCCACAATATGTCTGCATTTTCTGTAATAAAACATGCACATTGTAATTTACCATGCATGCACTGTTCACTAAGGGCTTCCAAGCTGCATATAAACTAGAGAAAAATGTGGAGAAAGGTAACTGGTGAAGCCCTTGGCACATGAGCTGTATACTAGACTTTCTTCTTCAGAGATTTGTTTTCCTGTAAAATGGAAGGACTTATTTTCTGTTTACTTACAGCACCAGTGTCTGTACAAGGACCTGTCACCACAGCATCTGGAAATAAACGCCAGTCTGCCATTATCACTTACTGCGTTCCCAAGCATCACTCTTTCATCTCCGAGGCCTGGCACGATGCCCAGTAATATCAATAGAAAGAGCCTGCTATGTACAGGCTTGCACCACTCTCTGTAGCAAAACTGAGCAAAAATGGCAGTGAGTGGCCGTGCCTTGTAACACAGGCTGTCACAAATCCTCTATCCCCTTGCTCTGGATGCAGCTCGTCTTCCTCGTTTGTAACTGGCAGCCTGACTGCCTTTCAGCGAAGTCTGTTGTGGTGAAGTTCACCCTGTGGAAAGGGTTAGCACAAGCCAGTGTGCCATTCGAGTCTGAAGCAAGTCCGGGGGCTCATCCCTCTTTTCGTAAATATTTGATAAGCAATGTGAGTTTATGAAATTCCTGTTTTAGAGAAGACCCAGTTCTCAGTGCCTTCTGAAGGGCGCTGAGCAGCATTATCTCCTAATGCCTATTGCCTCTAACAGGAACCAACACCCACCAACTCCTGTTTCTATTGACAAGTACCGTCTGTGAGTAATTATGCGGTATTAATAAGATGGTACGCACTAATAGCTCGTTTATACAATTATACATGTCTCATTTATAGCAAGTAGGGAGGCATGGTAACAGTACAAAAAAGATTATTGCTAGAGCAGGGAATAACCTGTTCTCTGCCCATAGTAGTAGGTAAGACATGAAGAAATGGATCTATAGAGCACGTAGCTTGATGTTAGACATCAGGCAAAAATGCTTTAGCAAGTTAGGACATGGAAACACTAGAACAGGCTAGTCAGGAGGATTTTAGTCTGCCACTGAAGCACCGAATGGAAAAAAACCCATCTCTTAGGGGAGACAGAGGTCATCTAGATGATTTCAAAAGCTCCCATAAAACCCTCTGATCCTATGACCACCGGGTACTGTGTCCTTAGCGCAAATGAGCCTGCTTGCTTCGACAGAGGGCTCTCAGTTTTCACGAGCTATGTATAATTAATCTGTGCGATAGAAATGTACAGCTAACGTATGTTTAAAGGTACTGGGGATCACTTGATACAGATCAGCAGAGAGTCTCTTCCTATCACTCACGAGGACTCAGGGAGGAAAGAAAACAACATTGGTTTTGTGCTCTGTTAGGCTGGTAGGTGATAGCTTGAGCAAAGAGAGCAGCAGGGAGTGGTTATCCAGCTACAGATTCCGTCTGGTTTGCTTAAAAATTAGGAAGGTAAACAGCCTCTGGGTATGCAATGTTTCATGTACAAAGCTTTGTGGGATACTAACTGGGCTGGAGCATTTGTATTGGAGAGTCACGTGGCTTGGTAACAGACTGCCCATCGGGCAGCTAGCAGCAAGCAGCCCATCAACGCTTGCTTGTCCCAGAATTCAATTACAGGTTGTTGCTTCAGTTTCTCAGCAAAAACTTTGCCTTCTTGAAAGAAACTGCAGCTTTCCATTGTGTGATTCCTTCCTGGAAAGTAGACCTTTTTAAGGAGAGCTTTAAAAGCAAACTGATGCACCTTCTAAAGAAACTAAATTGAATATGCATTTTCTTGTCAGATGTAGGCTTCAGTGTTATTGATGTGCCCTTCAGTGAGATTTCAGCTGCGCACAGACAAGAGAGCGTGTTCATGTTCTCTGCCTGGACAAGCACAACTCTGTGAATCGGATGGATCTTGTGATTCTAAACCTGAGATTATTCCCATGAATAGTTTGCAATATTTATTTTAAATTTGCTGGTTCCATGAACATTCTTGCCCTTAAGGACATTACGGTTTGGTAGTGTTTCACAGATTGCACAAATTTCTTAAAGAGTTTGAGGTACACCTGTTGGGCAGGGGATGTTCTGCCTTGTTCTGCCAAGAGCAGATACAAATATAGGACATAGAAACCATCCCAAACAGCTAACATATTGCAAAAACTTCTTCACTGCTCTTGCAGATTTGTTGAAACACAGAAAGATGTGGGGTAGGCCTGGGGCTGTAGAATTTCGTGGTTTAAGTCCTTGACACTGAATTTGGGATGAAAAGCCAACAGAGTTACATTACTATATTTGCTCTTTCTATTGGCAAGCAAGCAATTTATGCCTTTGCGCATATTATTTGATAGTCTGATTATGTTCTTGGCTTTAAGTACCTTCATTTTTATGCTTAGACTGGTACTATTTGCATTAGAACCCTGCAGATTTTTCAAAATTTGTGACAACGTGGAGAACTTCCTGGTGTTCATATTCATTAAGCATTCACACACCAGTTGTGGAACATTCTGGTAACAATGTCCATGACCATTATGCTAGAAGACCAAGAGGTATTAAATACATACATGATGTTTACCCGAGTTGGAAAATGCTGCAAGGATTTAATTTTATAATTCCTTTCTGTCTTGTTAAAATAATAGTTTGATAGGTCAAAAATGAATCCACAATATTATTTCCATCTTACGTTGTGTGTTATGTGTGTTTTGGACCCGAAGCAATCCCCATTGTACCACAATGTATCTGTCTAATTTTCTGTTTTAGATTCAGTATTGTTTACCTCAAGCCTTGAGAGAGAGGTTTTAGAGGGAGAGTGAATAGGCAGCAGTACAAATTTGACTTTTCTCTATTTTCTGTTTCAAAAGTCTATTCATCCATCTCTAATAGAAATGAAACTTCAGGAACAAAGACTTAGCAGCTTGTGCAATTTTGTGTGTGTCTTTGAGACTCGGCGTCAAGTGGAGAAAAAAATCTTACTGATACACAAACAGGAGCCTAGCAACAATGAAGTATTGGTCTTACTGAGTTCAATGGCAAAACTCCCATTGACTTTAGGAGGATTGGGATTTTATTCCCAGCCTTCATGTTCCCAGCTTCCTTTGATATGTTGCATTATAAAACAAAAATATCCTGTCAAACATTTATTTCTTTCCCCAAAGCCTTCTTTTCTTGCTGTCTGTGCCTAAGAGACATTGGAATGTTTTTGACAATATTGCAGTCAAGCCCTAATCCAGCAAAGGCAGTTAAATATGTAAATGGAGCTCTTAGCACCAGGCAGACTGCTCCTACAGCAGCCACTAGCCATAGGCTTGAATTGCTGTTGGACTGCATTCCAGTAATTTGACGTAAGAAAATTTCGATGTCAACACACATGCTGTTGTCTAATGTCCATGAATTATCCAGTGCCTGTGACAGTGTTCCTGCGAGAAAGACAGAAAAATGGCTAACTGTTAGATACTTAATATACATTGTTATCTGATATTCCCTCACGTGTGAAGTGCCGCGCACATGGATGGGTACCATTGGTATCGGTAATACAGTGATATTTATACTGCTGTGTTTAGGTGCTGGAACTTTTATGTGTTAAAATTGTCTTTGGCTTTTTGCAAAACTTTTTTCCTGCCACCCACTCCTTGGCACTCTGTATCCCATTAGTTTTAACAAGGAAGACCTAACTATGGAGGTTGTGGCAGCTTTGATCACTCATGCATGTGTCCATTGTAGCTCACTGCAGGCTGTGTAAATAGCTTAGAAGAAATAGTGTTAAAACCAAGCTCATTGCAGGCTGTGGAAACAGTTTGGAAGAAATACATATAAACCCAAGTGTCATCCAACTTGGTAGCATGGGATGGGTATTATCCCTGTCCCATCTCTAAATAGCAAATATGTAGATGTCCTCTCCAGTTCTACAATAGATGTCCAAAGAACTTAAGCATATGCCAATATGTAAGCACATGCAACTCAGTGAAAGACTTCAAATCTCCGCTTGCAAAAAAACTTGCTGTGAAACATCATCCAAGTTAGCCTTTGGAATAAAGCCATTGCTTCGCAAAGCAGTGCATCCGGCTGGTCTTTATTTTGAAGATAGGCATCTGCAAAACTTCCTTGAAGAATCAAGGCCTATACATAATTGGTATGAATGTATTGTTTTGTAGTACATTATCAGTTTAAACTATGTGTGTCCTCTAATGCCTGAAACCTCAAGGGCAGGATATGCTCCCAAGGTCTGGAAAAAGCCCACAGTCTAATTTCACATGGGTTTTTTTCCCTGTATCACTCTTGGATAAAAGGAAGATGTTTGTTATATGTCCCACAAAAGATGTTTGAAAAGCAACCTTGGCAGGAAGAATACTCTACCCTCGCTATAGTAACTTAAAACCACATCCCTTCAGCTAGAGAAGGCAAGGGAACCACAACACCAAGGCCGTGTTTTCTCTGGGTGGAGGAGCTGGGTCCCCATGCTGGCTGGTGTGTCTGTTGCAATGTGCGCCACAAGTGCCCAGAAGGAACCCACCACTCCAGGCTTTGGACGAACAGTGCTGTGTAGCCCCAGCAGTTTTCCCATCATTGAGCTTTACTTCTACACTGTGATGATAGCATGGTTCTTCAAGCTACTCTTTTCACGCAAGGCCAGGCTTCTGTCATATCCAGGGAGAAGGGCAGAATTTTGGAGCCAGGTTTTCCAAATCAGCAAATGTATAATAATTCAGTTGGGCAATTAGTGAGTTTTCCTAAGTAGGTAAGCAGGTTAGCCAGGTGTTCATCTGCTTTTCATCTTAATGGTAGCTAAGTATGAAACTTCTGCAGGTGCCTTTGAGAATTGCACTAGGCCTGTCCCTTTGATACGAAGTGCCAAGATACTCTGGAAAATCTGATCCTTTTTCTGCTAATGTAAGGGAGTAGACCTTATTTCAAAACTGTGTAATACTGTGCAGAATGTAAGTCTTTTGCTTCAGAGTTGATGAATAAAAATCAGTGCTTACTAAGACCGAGTTATAAAGAAAGGAAAAAAAAGAAGGGGGGAGGGGGTGCTGAATCAAGTGCACATTTACAGTTCCTAGTAGTGGTAACAAATACTTCTTACTCAGTACTTTGTAAAGTCACAGCATTGTGCAGACATTAATTAATTAATTTAGGTTCCAGTGAAATTATACAATTAATTTAAGTGTCCAATTTAAAATGTTACAGCTGATGAGCTGATCTGTCTCATGCCCTAGAAGAAGCATTCTGTCCTTTCTATACACTCCCACATACATTTGGTCCACAAAGACTGCTCTTGCATGTTCACGCTGCCACGCAGCTTGCCGTGGTCAGAGTAGCTTTCACAAGACAGTGCTTCCTAATTCTGCTATAACAGATTCCATCTGCTGGGAGAGGAAGAAGGAAAAGAAACCTTTCTCGTATCCTATCAGGGAAGGAAGCAATGCAGGGTGGGGAGAGATGACTGGATAATCCTCTTAATAAAGCATATATATTTATTGCTTATTGCAGGTATAGTTGCAATCTGGAGGTGTATTTCATATACCCACTAAAACACTTGTGCTGAACAAGTTTACTGAGTTCACGGTACACATCCTGTATTCCCTTTAGTATTGTTCTTACTCTGTGCTGCTGGTGCATATAGGTATCTTTCAAGCCACTGCCATCATCATCAGAATTTTATTCTGTGACAGAATAAAGCATGCTCTGCATAGAAAGCTGAAATATTGATTAGATGGAGATGTTTGGACCATGCAACAGACTATCTCATTGTGGTCTTTAACCCATGGACCTTCCTTATTGCTAGAAAGGGAACAAGCAATTCCCTCTCACCCCTAGGAATATTGGTCTTAAATAGCTTGATAACCAGTGTCATCAGTAGTGTTGAGTCATTGCAGGAGAACCTAAAAGAGTTTGAAGGTTTGTGCACATATACAAGACCTCACATCACATTTCATTGTGACTTTCAGAGTGAAACATGGAGTATTAATGGCAGTACTTTTGTGTAAACTGTGTGGAAAACACCATGATTACTGGCCAGATTATAAGTGCATTTTGTAAATCCCAGGGTTTTGTAGCTGCTGGAATTCCCTTGCAGACAGCCTGTGAGGGGCTTTCAGTACTTCAACATGAAGTTTCTAATTCTTTATGCGTTTGAAAAAGGCACTGCTTCTTGAAGTTAGCATCCCATGGGAAGGAGAATGATGACCTTGCAGTATCTTCTAAAGCATTAGATATCACTGGCCCCTGTAGAGGCTACAAATTCATTATGGTATCACAACTTCACATTGCTGAGGGCATTAACAAGTAACATACAGACACCACAATTAAGATGTCAAAGAGAAGAAAGTGAAGATGACAAAGAATGAGAGTACCTGACAAATGGACAACAGTATGCTTGCAGGGCAAACCACTTGTATTTGTGTATAGAGAGTTAATCCAGAGCCGTAAAGCACAGGCAGAGAAAGAAAATGGTTTCAAACCCTGTGATCTTTTGACCTTGTCTTGGAGGTAGAGTGGAGCAAATATCTCCCGTTTTATGTCTCTCGCTTCAGTAGTGCTTGGGTTTGGCAGTGTTGTTTCCTTAGAGCAACTGGCCATTTCACTGAGTTCAAAGCTGGTTTGTTCTGCCATCTCAGGAAGGAAGAGCTGTTTTTTTCTGATCGAAGCCCTGTACATGCCTGAGAGCGTCATGTCAAATCCCTGCCCTGGGACCTACTTCTTAGCGCTGAGGTTGTGAAGCATAAAGTTAATCACATTACAGTCTGTGCTGCACAGAGGTGCCCTGACAGTTGTTGAGGATAAAGCCTGCGTCGGATAGAGAGAGGAAGAGCAATAGGTGCTTAGGGAAGGAGGATGCTCTGAGACCGATTCCCAGGATCAGACAAGGAAGATGTGCAGGAATGGAGTAGTTGCTACAGCTTAATGGGAATGGACACTGGCAGCTTTTTTTTCAGGCAGAACAATCCCTTAGGAGAGAGATCATCTACAAGATAGAGTAACAGGACCCTGGGCCTCAGCTATGCATATTGCAGTGCATCTTTCCTGGCCCTTGGGAGATTTGTGACTGGGACCCTTAGCTGCAAAGTCCCTGCAAAACATGTATGTGACTGACAGGAAATCAGATATAAATCTTCTGGCCTCTGAGGTGGAGATGACTGGTCTGGAGACAGCATAAGACGGAGAATGCTTAGTATATGTCATTGAAGAAAGGGCTTCTGTGGGAAAAATATAGGTCCTCTCTCCTTGTAGTTTACAGAGCCAGAGAAAACCTGGGGTCAGTGGTGTGCAGTGTACATAGATTTGATTAGCTCTTGTTTCAGGAAAATCTGTTTCAGAAATCAAAGGAAATTCTGAGGAAAATGTCTTGGTCTTTGTTGTTATCGGGAGCATCTCTTTACTTTCCTGGCTATTGAGCTTCTCCTCTGGATTACAAGGTACCTGTCTTGGTGTTTCCCAGTATAGAAAATATCCCTCTTTCTTGTGGAAGGTGATGATGCCATTTGGTGACTTTGTGTGGTTATTTGAAGCCCTGAGAAGGCCACTGCCACCTCCTGTGTGTGTTCCTTGCTCCTGGCCTCATGTGAAATAGGCAGAGCAGCGAATGCAGCAGCAGGGAGAGCTGTGGGGATGCTGTAGCACCAATCCGAAACTAGGACATCCAGTTAACTGTGCATTACTCCTGCCAGAGCAACATGCCTTTCCCACAGTGGTTTTCACTGGTTTATCAAAATTTTCAGCATTATTCCCCTAGTTTTCAGGCTCTGTTGTGGCCCAGAGCTGCACAGCATGGTTCAGCGCAGGAGCTTGTGCTTCTCCGGACTCTGGGCTGGTCGTGCTCCAGAGCAGCCCCATCGCAGAAAGAACAGCTTGAGGGTTACATTCAATTAGCATAAATTGCCAAAGGCCCAAAATATGTTGTAAAGCCAGTGTGGATTGTTAAGCCTCAAAACATGCTCTCTTTTTCCTGCTTCTTTTCCTTTGTTGACTCTGTGGAGGAGATGAGGCTTAGAGCCCCATTTGTTCTTCTCAGAGGAGGGATGTTCCTGATTGCAGCTGCAAGAGTGAGGCTTAATCCACCTCCTGATATCAGGGAGCCCAAGGGCAGCTGTTCTTGTTGCTGCGTTTCTCAGTGTCTGCTGTTCCTACATGTCTTATTTTTTGAACTGTAAGTATTTTGGGCTAGGGGTTGACAGTATTTGGGTGTGTTGTACAGTGCTGAGCGTTCATTTGGCTCTTAGTTAGTAATTACAACAATTAATAAGAAATACCATATGGCTAAAAATATTGTAACTCTCAAAAGAATAGTTGGGCCATTCATTTTTTGTGCCTATGAGTGTGTGCCTCATTTAAGCCAATTATTTTTCTATTAACAGGCATTGGTTATGCCTTCCTTCTGCTTTTATTTTTAGAAGTATTCAGATTATTACAGAAAGTGTGAAGAATTAATGAAAAAAGAAATCTGTCTGCTAGTAGTTGTCTCTTAAAATTAAATTTCCTGGTTGAATAATCCTACATTTAGTCCTCCAAGGGATGTGTTGCCTATAGGGAACATTCTTTGCACCCTCAGGTGCTTGCTGTCAAAATGTCAGAGGATGGGAGATGAATCCAAATGAATTAATGAATCCAGATACTCATTTGGAAATCAGGTGGTGTTTAATTGTGGCATTACCAATACCTATCCTAACACATTTAATCACAAATGTGAGATTTATGGAGTAGAGACATGTTATTCGCAAATTAATTTGCAAGTTGTATTCTGTTTTGCAGACAATGCAGCAAAATTAGGATAGAGTCACCATAATTATGATAGAGTCCCTCTTGCTCACTGTCTCATAGGAGACTGGGAAATCTCAGTCTTCAGTGTTTCAAGGTGAATGTTTCAGGTCTAGCAGAAGTGATGCTTTTCAGAGTGGCATGGACAAGTGTAAAGCCTCTTTTGTCCTGTAGATTGAAGGGATTCAAGCTTTACATCCATGGAGGAAAGGAGATCACACATGGTCCTGCTGCATCTGCAAACTGCATGTAGTATGTGCTACTTTTTGGACTGGAGGCATATTGTCACTGGCTGTCCAAGAGTTTCTGTTCCTGTTCAGTGACTGTATTGATAGGAGTGGTACGTTGCTGAGCCCGTGATCTAGCGCAAACAATGCATTGGTGCGTGTTTGCTCTGGGCAGCAGCATTCACAAGGGAGTGAATCTCAGACCAAGCATTTGGCTCACCTCAGTACTTAAATCTTCAAAGCAGTATTTACAGTTGATTTTTAAAGTAATTCATGAGCTTATAGAGGTGTATTTCTCCAAAGTTTAGGTGTAAGTAGAATATAATGTTTATTGCTGTTAAGAAAGGACTGTAATGCAGTGTATCCATTTCACAGATAATTTTGGAAGAACTATTTCAGAGGTGTTTCAAATATTGAGTAGAAATTGTTGAAAAGCTTTGATTACTGCCTTCTATCATGAGAACCAAAGCACAGATAAGTATATTTTTGTTTGAAGAGTGATCTGATATGCTGAGGGGGGACTTGGAGAGGTGTGCAGGAGGGTACAGGTTTGTGTTTGTATTTTTTAAAAACAATCAAGACTTTCTTTTGTGAAGTAAAGTTGTTTTGTGGTGCCGCGTGTATAAAGACATTGGTTGTTTCAAGCTCAGGTGTCACTGGCAGATGAGTAACAAGATAGTTAGAAGAATTGTAGACTGATCAGCAAGGCTGATTTTTACCAGTCAGAGAGCTTTCTGAGATTACAGTCTGACATGAAGAATTTATTGAGGTGATTTATCCACAGTGCTTGGGAATACATTACGTCCCTACTCTGTCTCAACTAGTATAGAGTGAGTCTCAATATCTACAAATGTATTATTAATGTTACTTTGGAAAGCAATACATTTTTGCATAGTTTCAACATCCTTCGTGTTCGTGGATTTTGAACATAACTCTAAAACTAGCAGTAGATCTTCTGTCATTGAAACAAATAAATCTGGGGAAAATATTAATAAAAGGCCTTTTAAAATGACATTTCATAACAATGCTCAGTCAGCCTTCCTGCTTCTGAGGGTCCCTGGCAACCAGAAATGGAAAGCTCTATAAAAGAGACTGCTGAAAAAATAGAGGGGGAGAATCACGTATTTTGATTTTGCCTGTGGCACTGTCTTCTCATGCTGGAAGCTGCCACATTGAGGTGTGCTTTGTAGAAAAGACGGGTGGAGAAAAGCAAGCTGAAAAAAAGGCAATGGAGGAGACATTCTTTCATGTTCAGTACGTGGCTTTTCCTCTGCATCCATCAGTTCTCGTGCGAAGAAGGAAGCAAAAAAACTTACTAGGTAGAGGGGGGAAACCAAGATCTTTTTTTTTTACAGTCAGCAATAACAGGACAACCATGCTAGGAAAGAGTCTTCAGCTTATGCGTTTCTTTCAATCATGCGATCAGTGGGGATGAGTTCTCTCTGCTTCGCAGTGTCAGGCAGTTCTTTGGCCATCCACCTTCTGCTCACAAGAATCGCTAGCTGACCGCGCTGATGTTTGACTCCTGCCTAGCCTCGTGGGTCCATGTATCTTATTGCTCAGCATGTACAACCAGGGATGAGTTACCAAATGAAGCAGCTGCTTTACAGCCACCAAAGGAGGACCCACACCTAGAACTTCTTATTGCAGCTTTTCTGTGTACTCCTTATGAAGTGTGGAGGAAGGAGTCTGGCAGAGCAGCCCATGTTGCAGCTGGCAAGCCCTTCAGAAACCACCACCAAAGGAGGAGAAGAGCAGAGTAGGCGAAGGTAACTTACCCAGCGCGGGTGGGGAAGATTGCTTTCAGATCAGCGCAGTTCCCTGCACGTCAGAGGTGTAGTAGGAAAGAAAATGAAGTCATTCCGTGAGGCTAGTCATCTGGGACCGCTTTTTCATGCAAGACAAAGCAAAACATATTTTCTACAATGTATCTGTGAAAGAGTAGGAAACAGTCACGAATTTGGCAGTGAGAAAATTTTCCCTTTATAAAGTTATAAGCTGCAATGGTTTCACTTTGACAGCTCTGAAATACACAAGACACTGAACTGAGAGCTTCTCAGGTTTGGAAAATGCAAAACTATGGTAGTTCTGGACTGAGTTACAGCAGAATACTGTGGAAGCCTCTGGTAAATAAGCTTTAGAGATTTACATTCTTAGGTTTGCCTTTCTGAGTAAGCCAATATGTAATAATGCAGCAGGCATTTTTTATGCAGGAAAGGTAGGATGCCAGTAGTATTATACTTGTCATTGTATAAGATCAAAAATGCATTAATTTATACGTATTCCAATTTTAAGATGTCGTTAATTTCAGTGAATTGCAGGGTTTGATTTGAAGCACAAGCGTTTTAATGAAGACATAAATCACCAGTCATAAGCACCTTTTTTGCCATTTTCATATATAAAATCAGGAACTGCATTAGAGGTTCACTGATATCATTCATAGTGCTTCTCACCACTCTTGAGGATGTATTTTCATGACAGGTCTGGTGCTTTGTTGCTTATATTAAACTGGAAGAGTTATAGATTGGGAACTGTATGTATCCAGGGGGAGACAGGTACCTCATAGTCTACTGCATTTGCCACATATTTCAGTGTTTTTAAATATTAGTTTATTTTTATTCCAATACTTAACCCATTTGTCGGTTGTTCAGCAGAAGAGAATTTCAGCCTGTCTGTCATACCATACATGCATTAAGCACATCTACTACCCTATGGTGCATTCATCAGGCACTGCAAATTGTCAAGATATTGCCTCTAGGGCAAGGTTGCATATTAACTGAATCAGTCTTGTGATTTCTTCCCCTTCTCCGACCCCATTTTAATTTGTAGAGGACCTTGGCACTGCAGGTTGTCATAGGAACCTGGTAGATTGTTCAGCAGGAAGAAGGGAGATGCATAGCTTCGACCATAACTCATTCAGGCTGCTATCTCCAGGAGACGCCCATCAGCATCAGCAAGGAGCACAATATGGAAACAGTCATCAGTGAATTTGTGGTTGCAATAGCGTTCTGGTAAGGGCAGTGACATTTCAGTGTTCCTTTCCAGCCCCAAAGCCACTACAGACCCCAGTAAGGACCAGGAACCCATTGTTTAGGTGCTCTACAAACATAAAGGTGATGGGTATCTGCGAGTGAACTATGTAAAGTAATTGGTGGGGAGACAATGAAGTTGGCTTACTGTATCTCTCCTGCCTTTGCAGAGAGGCAAAGGCTAAACTGTGTTGCAGATGGCTAGTCTTCAACCCAAAAGAGTGCTCCATGGCACAGTTTGGAGATGATGTAAAGGAGAGACCTTGGAAATGTATGTCTGACTGCTACACTTCTTTAGTATTCCCGTCAGCAGCCTTCTAGCTATTTATTCAGCTTTGAACTGAATTATATTTGTGATGTCTTCTATCTACAGCCAATTTTTGTGATGGAGGGGATTTAATGGGTCTCTTTTTTTAAAGGAGCTTTGCTTAGTTCTAAGTCAGTATGCTAAAAGCACCCTTAGGCTGTCTTTAATGCATGTTGGAGTTGCAGTACTCTAAACCACTGCTGGCAATGATGGAGCACCTGCAGTTTTCATTCCTTTAATTTTATTTACTACTGTTTGAGCAAGAATTAATCAGACTGTGAGGAGAATGCTGCAAAGTTTGGGTAGGGTTGTGGCTACCCAAGCTGCTTCCCTCAAAAAAACAATGTCTGTCCATTTCCCTGTGACCATGTCTATGCTGGTGGTCCAGCTCAAGAGAAGATCAACAATATTTGAGGAAGAAAAAAAATAGTCCTGAGCATCTCTTCTCTAAAAATTATTGTTACAGCTGAGATATAGAAATTATTAACATGCTTTGTAAAGGGTACTCAGCAAGTACAAGTCAGTCAATGAAGCAACAGTGTGTACAATGGGAATGTGGAAGCATTGGAAATGAGGATTCATTTTTAGTATTGCTTAGGAAATATTTCAAACAAGTGAACAGAGAATGCAAGAGCATGAAACATGCCACGTGCTCCACAACAAGAAGATGTCACCAAAGAGAAACCCTGGGATCTCTGGTGCTCTGAGTATCACATCCAGGTTTCTTTGTGAACTGTCATCTTTCGGTGTATGAGCTGCTTGATACCAAATTATTTCATTGCCATGAGGAACAAGTAAAAGTAGTTTATTATTAATGCTTCTATAGGTTCTAAAGATCATACTCTGCCTGTATTTCTAGTAGAGTAAGTCCAGAGTGACACCACTCAAATTTCTTTTAATTCACTGAATCAGATTCTCAGTGCACAGAAATAAGTACATGATTAGCTTGGTTTAAGTCATTATCGCTCCACTAAACTAAATTACACCCTTTTATATATACTTTATGTGTTATGTGTTTATTTTTTGTATTATATTAGTAAAATACAGAGATGCTACAGAAAAGTATGACAGATAGAAAACAATTAGTTATGTGAGCTGTGACTGGCTTTCTTGTGTCCTTCTATCATGGTTCATGTTGTTGAAAACACTGCTCATTCTTCAAACCCTTCTTTTTTATTAACTTCAATGTATACAGTGTACACAATATATGCAGTGCAGTGAGATAAAGAGCACAGTGACTGTGTTCACTCACAATGTCCGTGCCTGTCCTTCCAGCAGTGTGATGGGTCCTAGTAAATAGCAGTTAATTTAAATACTTTGGGTCCTAGTAATACTGGTAAAATTTAGATTCCATTGAAAAACCTTGCTGGGAATGCTTCCTGCCCATGATGTCTGTAAAAGCTTATAAGCAGTTAAGCAACTGATGTGCTGTGATGGGTGTTTTTTATACCAAACAGAATAATTTTCTAGTGTCCTGTCGTGGCTGAATATATTTGGTAAGCCACAGTGTCCATGAACTCATTGTGTTATTCTTCTGTAATACATATTTATAAACTTAGGACATACCTGTAGTGCAAAAAAAACCATAAAACAAAACAACAACAAAAAATGGATTAGTTGGCTAGATTCGGACAAATGAAGACAAACAGTGAAGACAAAGCAGGTTTAAATTCAAGTTAGGACTTGGTCAGGTGAAGCTCACCTTGTAGGCACAGCTTAACTGCAGTTAATACAATACTGATACTGTATTGCAAACCCATTGATTTAGTAGAATATTTGTTTGCAAAATTTTAAACTGGTAGATATCCATTGAAGCATCTTAAGGATGTTCTTCCTGTTTTCCCATTAGTGTAGTCTCACAGAAGCAGATATGGAAGGTATGTGCAAGTCCTTTTTCACATGCAGCTACTCACATGAGTACTTGATCTGAAATCCCTCAAGTATCTCTTAATTTATTTTCTGGACCTTGACAACGGCTTTCTTCTGCTAGCACAGGCTTTTAGGCATTGCCAGAACAGCTGGTGCAATCAGCTGCAGATTCTCGTCTTGATTGCTCTGATAATTTAATTTTGAGGAGAAAAAATTTAATTCAGTAGATCATCTTTAGATTTATACAGGTGTTAAGTGTGATCTGGTTCCCTCCACACCCGTTCCAAAGACTGATCTACTGAATTATTTTAAAACTTTCATATCCCTGCTTGCCTCATTTGCTTTAAATTTTGTCTATTTACTGTAGTCCTAGATAGTATGCAGCTGTCTAAGCTGGTGGATTGTCACATGAGAGACCAGTAGCAGACACCTGGCGGGGTAGGATGCTTCATAGGGAGATGATCCCCTGAAGTATACCAATTTTGCAGCCATACGAGTGGTGCACAGCCCAAGGAGGAAAGTTGTATGGAGTGACAGATGGATGCCTCTGGTTGACTTCTCTGTAGGTGCAGGAGGAGCAGATGGCAGGCACGATAATGTCCAGCCATATGATTTTATGTACCTTTGCCCCCTCAGCATGGCTGTGAATAGTAGTAAGTAAGGCTGGGGCCTTCTGAGTTGCTGTGCCGTGGCACAAGGTGCTTCTCTCAGCAGAGCAGAGGAAAAAAAGCAAACCCATAGCCTCACTTCTGTGCATTGCATGGCAGACGCAAACACCTCTGGTAATTCAGACACACACACAGTTATGAGCAATTACGGAAGAATAATGTTGTGTATTATTTCTTCTTCTGAGGCTCTCATGGTGTTTTGTGTAGATAAACCGAATAGCTCGTACCTCATTAGTGAGATCCAGAAATGAACCTCCCCTTAACTACTTCTGTGTTTGGTGTACTGTAAACACTTGTTGTAGGTAGTGTAACCAGGTGTGTAATTAGTTTCTCTGCCTGTTTTTCAGGTGGGAAGCCAAATCTATGCAGGGAAAAAACTCACAACTCACTTGAAGACCCTCAGCAACTCGGTGGCAGAGCAGAGCTGGAGTGTCATCTCAGGCAGCCAGCCTACACACAGGGTGCAGGCATCCCATACCTGGGGGCTCTTAGTGCGCCTGAGCTGGAAGCATCAGGTTGGGGGTTTAGAAGTGGCAGGATGATTGGACTCACATTGCAGAAATATCTGAAGAACGGTCTTTTCTGTGTAATTCCTGGTTGGTTTTGGTGAGCATGGACCCAAATTTCAAAGTTTTTCTCAAAACACTTTTTTTCCCTGGACTGGACTTAGTTCAGATGATGACTTGATCAAAGCAGGAGAGTGATGATTTGATCTGAGATTGCTTTCACTTCTCTGAGTGATGGCTGAGTAGTTCTTCCATCTTAGATGAAGTAAAGCCTGATCGTGAACAGACATTAATCTCTACTGAGAAATTTTTCTGTAATGGAAAACGGAAAGAAAATGAATCCACGATTTTTTCAGCTCTTGCCTTTCCTCTTCCATAGCAGAAAGAACTGATTGTTTTACAAGAAGGGTCCCAGCAAGAAGCTAAAAGTCTCAATAAAGCAAAGTGACTGTACAGTCAGGGTATAGTGACCAGGCTAATCTCTGGTATGACAGACCTCACTGGCTGCTGGGGAGCCCTAAAGTCTCCGCATCAGCCGTCTTGCCCACAGTAATGGAATAATACAAGGAAACCTTGACTTCAGGAAGCTTCTTCCTCTCACCTGTGAAGAGGCCCAACAACCTCTCACCTTCCAGGAGCCACTGGAAATCAATATGTAGAAAGAAGTGGGGCTGTTTAAGGTGAATAGTGTGAAGTTACTACAGCCAGAAGAGTTCCTCTCAGATACAACTTTCTCAAGGTTATGCTGCCCATCTTCAAGTGGCAGGGACAAGGGCACAAAAGTTCATGAAATCTTTCTGTAGTTTATTATTTCTGGTGATAACAATAGTCCTGTTTTGTTCAAGCAGGAGAAAGGCCCATTTTTCAAACACTGTACACAAATATGCAATACTATCCTAGATCTTAATGCATTCAAAATCTGAACAGAGGGAAGATGAGCAAAAGCATTATTTTCGCCTTGGAAAATTGAAACAATATAGGAATTGCCTTTCCCAAGATTGCAGGGAGATCTGGTAGATCCAAACTCCACCCTCAAGGCGCTGCCCAGTGCTTTAGTGCAAGTTCTTCACTCATTTTATCAACCTGTCTGACTTACTGAACCAGGGGAAAAAATGATCCTGGGTTAACTTCTCTTACTGATTGTCAGGGTTATGAAAAGAAAAGCTAACTAAGCAACAAAGAGTAAATGGCTTGCTTTTATTTCACTCAGAACTGTGTAGTAAACGTAAGGCCTGATGATAGGTGCTGTGTAAGCAATTAACAGACTGCTTACGCTGGGAGCTTACCTTCCGGGGAGGCAGAAGTCCCCTGCTGCTTCCACATAATCACTGTGGCTTGATGAGGGAGAAAAGCAACATGTACTTTCTGTTCAGAAAGGGAGGCTTTGTATTTATCACCAAAGTGGATGAACTACAGTGAAATGGTAGTGCCTGCTGAACACATAGTAGGACACCATTGCTTGCCACAGGACAATGAAATAGGTTTATTTCTTTCCTGTTTTAGTGTACACTGAAACCTTTGCCCCTGATCTTCACTTGTATTCTTTATTAGAAGCTGGCCAAGAATAGAATAGAATTCAATTCCAGAGTACTCAACAGGTAGACTGAGCACACAATGAAATGTTTATGTGCACCTCTTCCTTACTCACTTCTCCTGGGAGAGACGATACTGCACTGATTTGTACATTTTCATCCTATTAATAATCACAGATTCAAATCCTTTTTGTTTATATTTTGTATTTTCAGCTATGTTGGGGTTTCTTACTGTCTCATGTACTTTTTTTGACAGAGTTTCCTTCTCTTTCATGTATTTTTGTTCTTGTTGTGTGGATTCTTTTTGCCTTTCACACTTGCTCAGCTTGCTCACTCTGGCCAGTGGCATTACCTGTGTAATGCCCAGCTAGGAGGGATGTCTCTGCTTGACCATTGCAGAGCATGCCTGAGATGTCGTTCTGAATGACCAGCTCCACTGCTGACTTTCTTGATTAAATTTCTCATTTAACCTTGAAAGATTTCATCCATCTTTTGCCTCATTTCCCCATCCCTGCCCCCCACCTTGCCCATGTCCTGTGTAGAGACTGGGATGTGCAAACATAGCAGAGCTGGTGGCCATAAGTAAGGTGGTGGCTTAACGTCTTCTTCTGGGTTTTCTTTTGAAATTGAAGCCAACTCCCCTTCAGCAGTGCTCTCAGACGAAAAGGCCTTTAAGAGTCGGTGAGCTTTAGCAAGAAAGGAACCACTTATTCTGCATGAACCTGAGTGTGCCCCAGAGGCTTCTCAGAATGAGCACATTTGAAGAAGACAACAGTTGACTTTTCTGAGAAATTAACGTTTCAAGTCTGATCAGAGCATCCTCTGTGAATCACTCAGGCCTGTCCTGTTCCTCTGGTTCATACTGGTTTGCGAATAGCAGTTAAACAAGCTTTCATACTGGCCCTTTGGAATCACTCATAAACCAAACCCTGGACTTGCTTTTTTGTGCTATATGTGCGTAGAGTTACTAACATGATAAAGACTTTGCACATACGGAGGGAGAGACAGAGAAAAATAGAAGTTTGCTTATCAGCTCAGGAGAGGTGTCCTGCTCTGGCTGTGGCTTCTGTGGATATGCTCAGTGCATTGGGAATATGTGAGTGTAAGATGTTCAACTGTACAGGGATGAGCGTGTACTGTAACTGTGAAAGAAGGGATGTTTCTTCTAACCTTATGCTTACAAAGTATTAGGTGTCCTGTGACCAAGCACAGTCATACTCATTAATTTGATACTCTGCTATTAAAAGCTGATTTAATAAAACTGCTTGCTCACAGAATTACAGCAGTGGAAACTGAAAAAAAAATAAAAATACACTCTGCCCATTGTCTCCAGATGTTCCCACGTCACATTTTCCAGCCCTGATACAGCGTCTCTCTAGTCACACCTCTGAGTTTAAAAGTTACTGAGGAATAACAATTTAAGGTCTGTTATTGTCTCTCCCAATACGTCATGACTACTCAGGACATGAAGCCTAAGTTATATAACACAGAGCTAGAATTACATGGAAAATTTTTCCCTATCTCCTATTTCTTCTTTTCTTCTTATTTGTATACCTTTGGTTTTGGTATTGAGCTGCATTTATTTCACATTGACTCACATGTTCCACTCCTGGTGTGTTGTTCATGTGCGAATGTAAAGTGGATGGATACCCTGGTGCATTACAGAAATTGTCCAGGGAAAGTTAGAGGTTTCAGTAAAAAGACTACATGTTTTGGGACTTGTGGTACATCAGACAGTATCACTTGATATTGATTAAAAACTTGATTAGGAGTGAACCTCCCCTTTCATTCCTTCTTTACACAAGGCTGGAGGTAGCTTGAAATGTATGCTTGAGGGAACTTTCGTAATAACAGATTAATATATTGCTTCATGTGTAATAATTGCTACTACCTACTGCCAGTGTAAAAGCACGTTGCAGTTCTTCCTGCTGCTAAGATGATGAACATCTTAAAATTATGATATTTAATTTGTTGGCATTAGTATTCAGAGTGAACACAGCTTTGTAATGAGTCATAACATATCACTTCCAGACCTGGAACTGCTGCTTACGCATTGCGCTGGTCAAATTTAGAAGAGTTTTTTGTTTGTTTGTTTGTATGTTTTTCTGTACTAGAAGCACTAGCAATTTTAAATCAAATCTCAGACAGTCATGAAGCTAAGTTATAACTTTAAAAATGAGGCATTCCTATGGCTCTTTCCATCCTCTCATAGCCATAGATTCAGTGGAATTTGATTGTTTTCTTTCCTTGTGTTCTTCATTCTCAGACTGTGAAATCCCACTGATTCTCTGCTGCCTACTGTGCCATCTGTGTGTCTGCCAAAATTACTATGGTGTCCCTTTACAGGCCAGCCAGGAGCAGGGTCCCTGGCACCAGGTGCTAGCTCTGCAGCAAGAAATAGGGGGTCTGTATCCCCATCCAGGTACCTTCCCTCCCATCTTAAGAAATCCATATTAGATTTTGGCAGGTGAACAGGAGATCATACATAGATAGATTCCTCTGCACAGATAGCAAGGCAATTAGTTCCGATTTCAGACAACAGTCATCCAAGCTGCTCTGCACAGAGCCAAATTGAAGTACACCCAAAGCAGACTGCAGGATGTGAGCCTAAATTTGAAACCTCAATATTCTTAGAACTTTTCTCTTTTATTTAATTATTATTTACTATTTGTTTATTTTGTAGCAGTTCTCCCCTCCTTCATCAAGCAGAGCATTTCTATTAAAATCAGCCAGTTGACTTGTGTAAACGTGGCAGAATCATGCTTATGATATTAGTAATAAGGCATACGTTTATGGGACATTTTTTCCACAGCGTAATGCCAGCTCTTCTTTCCACCAGGAGAGACTGGCTGTTCCATGACAACTGGAATAGAAATATGTTTTTTCAGCTGAAACATCCTGAAGAGACTCATAACAATGAGGCCCACTCAAGACTGGTGGGAGGCAACTGGTGGATTTTGAATAAAGTGCTCCAGCTGTTTTAGACAGGGCTATTTTCTGAAACAGTAAGGCAGCAAGTCTCTGAAAACCCAAATACAATCAGGCAAAGAATTAACTTCTGCTTTATAGCTGCTAAATTGAATTATCACTGGAAGGGAAAAAAAAAGAAAACCCAACAGTTTACCTAGACATCGATTCTCTCTTGTTGTCAAACCCCAGCTGTTCTGTGAAAGGGAATAGTGGGGTCAACACATCGCTCTTGTTCCACACCATGGAGGATCGATACCTGCGGTATAATTCAGGTACTTGTAATTACAAGGTCTTGGCAGCTTTGCCTGCAGGTTAAATGACAGTCAATGCCGAGTTAGTAGATTTCTTTTCACTGAAAGCCCCAAAATGTGCACTTTTTGCTTCTTTTCTAACAAGAAGGGATCTTTGATTCCTGGCGTTTTTAAATTGTGTGCTCTGCAGACCGGCAGGTCTACCATGAGTGGGTGTGTGGGGTGAACGCTGGCAGCATTTGCGCCTAAGAATCACCCAGCGTGGGCTGGTTGGTGGGATGGCAGCTCTGGAGTCAAATCACCAATGCTCCAGCAGATGTGCCGGAGACCTTTCGGATAGATTGCTGCTGCTCCTGAGTGTCAAGTGCTTTCTCTAAGTTCTCACCTGCATCAGCTGTCACTGTGAATTAAATTATTCGTGTTCTCACATGGCCATACCCCAAGACGAACCGTGAGGCTCTTTCTGCACTGATGCGCATGCAAGCAGGCATGCCTACCTAACGCTCCTGCCAGGCTGCCGAATTACAGCCCTCATCACGAGCCAAGCACAGGCCCTACGATAGACATTTTGCCCCTGAAGAAAAGCTGGTGTAACAACTCAGGTGTTGGCAGGAGACATGGTCGCCCTCGAAGTGCTGCCCTTCTGCTCAGCACTGCTGCTTCTCTGCAGGTCGATGCGCTGTTGCCATCAGCGAGGTGGAGGGCAGAAGCACAGGTCAGGTTCGCTAAGGGGGCCATGGCTTTGAAGGGAGCGGTGGTGGTGTGCAGAGGCCAGATGCAGACAGTCAGCTTCTCTGGCAGCGCTTCCCTGCCCTGTGGCCAGCATTTGGTTACCAGGTCCGGCTGAGCTCCTGGCGTAGATTTCTAAACTAGATTTCTTGCCTCGATCTCCCTGTCCAGAACCTCTCAAAAACCCGATAGCTACCTAATATCTGATGTGTGTTTCCAATAGGGTTTTCCTTGTATTTGGAACAACGCAGCAGCTCCAATTATTTAATTGTCTGTCAGGATAGTACCTTCATCTGGAGGAACTTAGAGGGCAAGTGGATAAGGAAAGAAACATTACTGAACTCCAAACAAAGATATATTGGTAATTATAACCAGCAGTGGGAACTGAAAGAAAATCCCTGGCTTATCCTTGCAGATATTTATGCTCCTGCCTTCTGTTTCATCTGAAAAAATAGCATCCCTAGTAGCATCTGAAAATGATGCTCTGTACTGACAGAGGGGGAAGTGTGCCTCCCGATGAATAATAAATACAACTGTCAGCAGTACCCAAAACCTACAATTTTTTAGAGGTCTGTCATCTTAGAATTCAGTAGACCAAACCATACTTAGCTGATAAGACCAGATGAGATAATAGATGAGCTACAGACTGTCCCTGCTGTGGACAGCTGGCAAAGTCATTTAATTTTTAGCTGGAGATTTATCTGGAGACTTTCACTTAAATGTCCATGAATACAGAAGCACAGAAAAGGATTATATCTATCTATCTAAACATATATCTATAATTCTTATGTATTTTAAAGAATGAGAACTTACTTCTGAGTCAGGGAGTTTTCAAGCTTCTGTTCAAAGAAAATACAAATTGCTCAATATATCAAGTTCACAAGAACCTGAAGAAGAGTGTAAGCAACATAACCTCAGATTTTCCATATGGATTAGGAATGAAACTGTTTGACAAAATGGAGACATCTTTCAGGAGCACTATTTTTTTGAAAAGTCTGAAATTTCTGTAACTTCTCTGCATTTACAGGATAGACAACTAATTGATCAGAATTTTGAATTTTTACTTCCACGGAAAACCCACCCTGATCCTTGTTTTCACTAAAACAACTGTTGGTGGAATTATTTTGGATCTCCTTTTGCTACGAATGCCTAGGACAGGATTTTCAACTGAATATATGCAACAGAATGAGGAAATAATATTTACTGGAGTCCCTTGAGTCTAAATCAAAGTATTAGCAATTGTTATTGTAATAACAAAGAAAGGTGCACCCCTCTTGGCAAATTCCTGATGTTTGCTTATCTCATGTGCAGCTCTCTGCTGTTTTATTTGAAGAACATTTATCGATTGTTCCTCATTAACAACCATGTTGTATTCAATGAAAAGAGTCAAGTCATGTTTGATATACTGCCCTCAAACCTTTAAGCTTAGCACATCCATACTGGTTGCATTTTTTCCCCCACTGCTTCTGTTCATTAGTTTTAATGGACACTTTGAAAACTGCATGATTAGAAGCTGACTGTGCTTAGTTCACTTTTTTTGAAATGAGGGAAGAGCTCTTATATTGTAGGAATGTACCAGCTCACCCAGTTTGGCACATGTAACATCTAAAGCTAGGTATATCTAATCCGATACTGTCTTCCTGGCAATGCAGAAGAGAGTATGGGAGGTTCCCTAGGGAACAACTGCTAGGTTAACTTTGCTTAATGACTGGCTTTTGTCATGAAATAAAAGAGTTTATTGATCCGTTTTAAACTTTTTAGATTAGCAGTGTGCAGTCTTTTTTTTTTTTTTTTTTTTCCCCAGGTAGAGCTAGATTAGCTCTTGTTTGAGTCTTATTGAATTCCTCTTTCTACAACAAGAACACAGACTAATTGTGGTCACCACCGTATTCCTCTCCTGTTCAGGAACATATACCAGATTAGTTTTATTTCTACAGCTTCTTATTTTTCACATACCTTGCTATTCTAGATGTCTAGATATTATTGAATTCCCAGGCAGAATAAATAGGAATGTTAGATTTACCTTTTCTGATTATTAGTGTGCAGAACTGTCTTGCAATTCCTTCTGTGCATGTCTTCTCTAAGTCTTGAACCTTCATCTCCTCAATTTATCCTTGTAAAAACCTGAATGACTTTAATTATTTTTAACATCATTCACATTTTGCTCCTGCCAGAAAATACAAGATACTGATAATTTTGGAGCTCAACACAATACTCTTTATCTGATTGTATATACTCCTGATTCATATGTCTATACTTCTGCTTCAGCATATTTAGCAGAATATTGGCTACATAATTAAAAAGGAGTATAGGACAGGTTGTAATGTTACTTGATAATTGTATAAACTAATCATAAGCCCAAAAAGTGACATTTTAATAATCATCAGCTAATTTAACTGAAACTTATAAATAATTGGGGAGGTATGACCTCTGCTTGAAAACTGTAGTCCCGCTCCTTCAGCGTAACTTTAATTCTGCGGCCTGAGTCATCAATTCCCATGCTGCCTGTTGTTCTCCGGATGGCGATGCTGTACACATGCATCATACACACTGACACAAACACAGTTTATTAAGCCACTTTCATCTCTGGAGAAAATAAATGCTACTGCTGATGCCTGCTGCAAAGTCATCTATATCAGCTGAAAAAGTTCTGCTAGTGTTGCCATATTACAGGCCATATTCCTTCAGTGCTCTGGAAGAGAAAACAGTGCCAGCTACTGGCTGAATTGAAAAATGGGCTGTTTTGGGGGTGCCTAATATGCATTCTGGCTTTTTTTTTAATTTCATCCTCAGCAAAAAGTCTATTCTACAGCAATAAATTTTAAATATCTATTTCCATCTGCTTGGCATCAGTGGGACTAGTGCACAGATTTATATCAAAATTCTGCCTGAATAGGAGTCAGGTGTGGGTAGATGCCCTCCATCCCATGCCACATCACTTCTTCGTTCCTGAAACATTAAGCAGATACACCTTGTGGAATGATTGTCCTCTCTAAACCAGCTGCAAACTAATTGCATTTTGCTCTCCACTGTCAGGTCATTTCTTATTTTATTTTTAGTTGGAAGTACAAAAGGGCCAGGTGGTGCCTGGCAAAGGACAGGGTTGTGAGATTTTGTCCAAACAAGATCCCAGAATATCCATTTCTGAGCAGGCGATTTCTTTATATGTGACTTTATCATGCATTTCAGTGAGCAAATTCAACACCTGCTGCATTTACCCTTACCCACAAAAATTGTCCTTTGGGGGCTCAGCTTAGATTTCCGAGAAACTTTCTAGCCTGTGGGAAAACTCAAGAATGTGACCTAAGTGTCACAGGACACCCCACTGTGGACAAGCCTTTTAGATGATTGATCTCCTGCTCTGTTTTGGGATCTTTTGAAGCACCTCCAATTTGCACATTCACCCTGCTTGCAGTCTCATCGCCGGCCCATGCAGATGGCAGATGCTTTCCAACAGACACATACACGTGTGGATTTTGCTAGCTGGATTTTACAGGAAGGTTTCCTGACTCACTACTGTCACCAAACAGTCTCTTTTTCTCACCTTAGCAAGATCTCACCTCTAGGAGATGCAGCTGTTTCCAGCTTCCCTCCTTCTTTGAATTCCCAAGTTACCAGAGGCTGTGAGACAGCTCATTTCACAAAAGCAACATCAGCTCAGGAGCAGTATCTCAAGCCAGATACTGCGGCACGCTGTGGCTCGGTGCTCTCAACTTGTTCTGGTTTGGAGCCGAATGCCTCCAGCAGCCACCAAGGTACCGAGCTCCTCCTGGGAGCCAGAGCCCTGAGCCAAGAGAACTGAGCTGGGATCCACAGCTCATCATGGATTAAGAACGAGCTATCAAGGGTCTCCCGAGCCAGTCTGCTCTGTGGTACCTTTAGGAAGCCAGTGAGAAAAGTGGTTCTTACACAAAAGAGTGTGTGCTGATCTAGCCTCTGCTATGCTGCTCCACAGCTCCTTTTTAGATGTAAACTACAGAGTCAGTCGCTGGGAGGTGAATGTATGACTGGGACAACTCAAAAACTGACTGCGGTGTCTGTTTAATAGGCTTTGTCTCTGCCTGGATTTGCAAATAGCCTGAAATACTGGCTTTGAGCAGACATGAACTAGCCCATTCACCTCACTGCGATGTTTAGAAACAAAAAGCACAAAATGAAGCACTGAAAAAACTGGAGTACAATATAAATAAAAGGAAATTGTCCCTCAAAATAAGCAGCAATAATAATAGTGCCCACGTTGAATGATTCATTTTTGTATTTAGTCCAATAGTCATATATTTTAAAATAATCTGCAGCTGTCCCACAAATGTTGTAGTATTTAGGTGCTTTGCAACAAAGCTTGAGCCATGCCACCTGTCAACTGTTATGGTCATGGCTGTGATTCATATGTCTGTGGCGTATGCCTGAATTTCTCTGAGTGTATGTAAGTATTTGAAAATTAGACTTTGACTTACAAAAAGATAACCATCTCAGAAGAGCCAAATCCCTTGACAGACTGTTGAGCAACACAGACATGCACAAAAATCAAACTAAACAGAAGACCAGCTGTCTAGAATCCCAATCACTGCCTGACTCTTCAAGACCTCTTTTATATCAGTGTTTTGTGAAGGACACCTGTTTGTCATCTCTGCAGAAGGAGGTCCTCTCCTGACCTGCACAGTTCAGAGCTCACAGGCAGCAGGAATGTACAGTTCTCTGCCCACCATAATTCTCAACAGCAAGCTGGAAGGTCTGCCATGGGGACAGGTATACCGTTCATCACTCAGTGTCACTTTGGCTTCTTTCAAAACACTAAAAAAACCACCAAACCCAAACAGGTCTTCATAGCAAAACTACAACCACAAGTTTTTGTTTGTTATTTGTGGTGACTGTTGTCAGTTTTGATTGTGTCAACAAGTTGGAGCACTTCTGAATATCGGTCTCTGCTTCATCAATTGTTAACAGCTGCCAACCGTATGTTCTTCATGTAGACCATGCTATATCATCAGATAAAACGGCAATATTGGCTCCGAGTAATGACCCATTCAGCCCTGTGTCCTGGTCAGACCCATATCAAGATACTCTGAAGCTTATTGATACATCATGGGTTTTTTTATATGGGTGAAGGTAGCTTTACTGTAGATCTTGGGGTTAGTATCAGAGCACTGGAGCAAGCTTTGAAGCCTTTGTCCCTGAGTATTTTCTCCTCTGCCCAAGACAATTTGTCCTATGGTCATGTACAAACAGTAGCACACTGATGGATAAACAGTATTCCTGCTGCGTCCTGTTTGGGAGCTGTAATTATTACTCAACAAATTACTGGATACCCTGCTGGGACAATATTTAATGTTACCTCAGGTGCACAGGAACTGATTAGTTGAATGTGCCTGTAAGCAGGCATTATGTTCCAGTAGGATTTTATTATTTTGTCTCCCGTCCGTTGAGTAGTATGAGGGCTTCCCCATTGCTTAACTATCCCATGTCACAGTAATTTGCATCTCAGGCAGAGGGAGCAGATCTAGCCCTTCAGAATCTGTCTGAGACCGTGACTTGGCTTCTGTGAGAGTGTGCACCACAACAGTCAGCGTAGCTCATGATGGTTAGTTCTTAAACTGATGCGACTGAAGGTTTTGCTCCCCATCTAACACATACATCAGATTAGTGAAGCTATTTAAAATGACTCTCAGTCACAAAAGAGGGCAGTAGTCAGGGCACTTTAGCCTACGAATCCAAATGAGTACATCTGAGACGGAGCTTGCCCCTTGTACGACAGTCAGGATCTTGCTAATCAAGATGGGTTAATGGAAAGATGAGTTTGGCCTGCTTGTGAGTTAATCCATGGCAAAAGTCTAAATTAGCTGTCTGGATATGGAGAGCATTAGGATATTTTATAAACCTTTAAACTGCTCATGCAGTTCATGTATTATTCTGCATTTTAAATCAGTCTCATGCAAATCAGCCCCGTAGGAGGAAACAGGGTTAGTTAGATCCTGATTTCTAACCTGCAGTTTTGCTTAAATTGTATTTTTCCGGCACTGATTTACAGTCCTGGAGTGTAATTGTATAAGCAGAACCTCAGCTGGACTAAAACAACACGATTGTTCTAGCTAGGGGAGTACCGTAATTCGGATCTGCCTCCATTTATGCTGCAGTAAAGGAAGAACAATTTTTGTTCTTTCATTTTGCTCAATTCAGTGGACTTCATCCTGCAAAGGAAGTAGATCTCCAGATAACAAGAGATAGTTTGGAGCTCCCTGAATATATTTCTGTTAAAGCATAAACGTGTTCATACTTTCAGAGTGTTTCTTAGTGTCTGTCTGCCTGACTCTGATTTCTAGTGGTTTCCATGCAAGTGGCTGTGTCCCTTGTTATGAATGTCTTGATGGTTTTTCAGCTCTGATTTCTCTCTCAGCTAACCAGCATTGTTACCTGGATCGATTGCCTTCCAGTCCATGATCAGATGTGTGCCTGCACGTGTGTGTGCTGACTTCTCAGTGTATCTCAGCCGCAACTGAAAATTAGCCGCACATACATGGAAACATTAATCTGTTGAGCAAGTCCTCTTTCTTCTTTTCCCTTGTGCTCCTTAAAGACTGTAATTAATCTCAGTGGAGAAAAAATAATAAGCAACACTTAAACAATGAGTTTTTGATTAAGACCCGGGGGGGGGATATTTTTAAGCAGCTCGTGGTGATTTAGTCATGTGCAACTCATTTGAACTCAGTGAGAGCTGCATGCCTAAAACTAAGGAAAGCAGTTTGAAATTTGTACATATACCAATGTATAAATGTTAAGTATGAATGTCATCTGCTTTCAGGTAGTTTTTCATCCCACACCTTGTACATGAAGAGGCACCAATTCTGCTGAGACATCTAGATGGGAAGATGTCAGAAGTTACAGAGTTTTGCTGTTGGCACCTTCCCAGACAGAAAACAAAGCTGATAGTTTCTGTGAAAATTTTCACATCTCACTCAGTATCTTTTCTTTTATCTCTTAACTTACCTATAAAGTCTTCTAATTCTAAACAAGAAGTGCCATCAGTTTCTTGATTTCTTGGGTGCCTAAAGCATAAGTGGCTGCCCTTAATGTGGCCTCAAAGTACTGTATTTAATTAATGTCCTGTTACTCTGCCCTTTTGGACTCTGGATTTCAGCCACGAGTTCTCATTTAGACTGTCAGTCTAGACTAGGTTGGCATTTTTGTTCAGATTAGGAAGCTACTTTTGAAGTGAATCTCTTGGCTGTCCCCACTTACTGCACTTTGGTTACATCAGGGAGCTTTCCCAGTGTGCACCAGTTTAATCCCCAGGGATGAAACTAGGCTGGAGTCTGTGCCCTGGGAGCACACTGACGTACCCCAGCTGCTGACGGGTGCTAGAGCTAATCAGAAGTAGCCCCCCAGAACACATACAGCATAGACACCGGGTCCTCAGCACCTTCTGCTCCACTCTAGAGCCCCCCACCTATTGCACCACGCTATTTGCTAACGTGGATGTTGGCGCTTGCTTCTGGAGTCCTCTAGTGCTCTGAGTCAGATTGGATGGTGCATGATCTCCACTCTTGGTCAGCATTTCCGGGTGAGATAGGTGACTCCAAACCACAGGCACAGTCTCAAGATTCACGGCCACACCAAACCAGTTATCATGGGTTTATCAGCAAAAACACTGCTGCTGTAAGATTTATTACATATTTATGCATAAGGCAAAATGAAGATCAATATTTTTCCTTTGGAACTGGGTTGGCAGTTCATTGACATGAATGTGCAGCTCTTACTGACACTGGATACCTCATTCAAAAGTCATCCTGCCCATGTTAAAATCATAATTACCAGCAAGTGAGAAAAACTTACCCATTTAGCTCATGTCACATTTATTTTAATTTGCTTATTTCTCAGTTTTCACGTGTTATCAGATTTCAGGTCCCCTGTTGTCACGTGTAATTACTTCAGAAGACTTGGTCAGAAGAGCCAAATCATGAAATTTTCAAAATCTCTCTTGATACAGTTTTTCAAATCCTTTTGCCTGTGATAGGAAATGTAGTTAGGTTAACTTGGTAAGTGCTTGAAATAATTGAATAAAATCCTAATCTGGGTGTAGAATAGAGAGGTGCAAAGCAAATGGTTTCAAATTGGGAGACTAAAGTAGAAATGCTACATAATGGGTCTTGAAGGAGCAGGAAAAAAATTTCCTTTCGTTGTGGTGAAGCGCTGAGTTCTTTCAACTTCCCTTGCAGCGATTCTGATTTTTTCGTCATTCTATGTTTTAAACCACAGTTTAGATTTAATACTGTGCTAAATGAGATAATTTATCTTTGTCTGACTGCGTATATCTACTTAACAGATTTCTCCTGGCTGTCAACCATAAACACGACTCCACAGATTTGTTCCAGTGCTTGTGGCTGTGTGATTACCTCTCCCATCTTTGCTTCTGTAAGCTTTCTTTCATATATAATGGCTTACAGCTCAGTCGTGACTTCTCAAAAAAAATTTTTTATATTCATCTGATGATGCGGTTGGGAATATAGCATCCCTTCTTAATCAGGAAATGCGTTTTGAGTATACAGCAAAACTGCTACCCTAAAATTCTTTCCACTGATACAGAGGTTAAGTAGTTTACAATGCCCAGTGTCCAGTTCACAGTTATTTGTCTGCGATATAAATAAAAAAGCATTGTGTTTTGCATATCCTCAAGTTGTGTAAATAGAAGTGAAATGGATTGTTCAGGCAGGTCCTGTTTCCCCCAGACTTGCTCCCACTCAGCATGTGTTTCACATTGCACCTCTGGAAGTGGTTCCAGCTGGCCTTAATCTTATTTCATGTCTCTCCTGAGTACTTCAAACTATTTATGCTAGTATCTACACTAGTGAATTAAGTGTGCCTGAGAACAATCCTGAGAGATGATGCCAACTGGCGTGAAGCAGCAGGCTGCTGAGGTTTGCTGACATCTCTGAACTCTGCCAGCCTGCAGCAGAGGGTGGCTGGGTGCCCACTGCGCTGGGCAGCAGTTTGGTAGACTGCTGGGGCAGGGCCAGTCCTGTGCCTCAGAACCCTTTTGATTTTGGATAATATGGACAACTGCAACCAAGGGCCTGGGGATCTTCTTGAGTCTTACTTGATTAACTAGTATAGGCATAGCTTTATTCAATGTTTGTGTGCTGTTTCCAAGGAACTTAATAAATACAAGTCCCTAAGTCAGGTTTGCAATTGAAGATTCATGTTTCTCTGAGATGGTAAGATTTCACAGCATTTCTGAAAGAAACAGTTGAAGTTTTTCATGCTGCCTAGCTGTCATGCAAGTGAAAAAGTGCTAATGATGTAAAGGGGATAGAAGTGAGATGAGATTTTGCGTGGCTGTTCTGTGGAGCACTCCAATACTGAGCAAAATCAGAAGCGTTAGATTTGGAGATCAGCATCAGTGCTGTGTGGTAGAAAATTGTTACAGAATTACTCCTTTTAGCTGACTTACTGTGCCAATTTTCTGTGGAAATGCACTATGTTAGGACCCAGCATGAAAGACTGATAAAAATTTCTGGCTTTGTACCAGAATCAAGGAATAAGGAGAAATGTATAAATAAAAAACCTCACTGATTTCTGTTACAGAGTTCTGTTTGCGGTTTTCTATTGCAGTGTTATGATTGACTTTGATACTGAATTCACGTGTAGTAAGAGAGCTCAGTGTAACAATTTTTGTCTCCTGGATGGGGGGTTTGCACTGAGATACCGCAGAAAGTAAAAGTTACTTTCACTCAGTCTGCTTGAGGAATGGTTTTAGTTGCCAAATCATTCTTATTTTCAGTAGGGAAAGGGGAAAAAAAGTCTTTAAACATAAATCGGAGTATATGGCAAATAGTTCTCCCTTCAAAATCAATTACTTTAACACAATGCATTTTTTAGAGGTAGTTTCCATTGATTAAATGGTATGTAGCGAGCCAGAAAGTTCTGACACATTTTTTTGCAGTGATGTATTGTAATAAGGCTTATTCCTGTTTGAAGTTAATATATGTCGACTGAGATTAATTTAATTTAGGCAAAAGAACTGCAACAACAGCAATAGATCATATTCTGTTGTGTTGCATTTTTGGTCCACTGAGAAAGATGGTAACAGTTGCTGGTGGTGTTTTTTGCCTAATAAAGAAACATGCCGATCAGTTACTGACTGGCTCATCTCTTTCGGGTGCTATCACCCTGTGTTCATCTTCTTCCCATAATAAACAAGATCAGCTGAGAAAGATGGAGAATTTTTCTGCAATGAAATAAAAGTGAGGAGATCAGTTAATGTTCTGCTGTTAAACATCCTCTCGATAGGGAGCCTCTGGCTCGGTTCAAGATAATAGACAATGAAGCTCTAAGACAGGAGCAATTTAAATTACATTTTAATCAGCTCTCAGGAGGGAAGGCACCATTATGTGAAACCATTAATAGAAAAACAGCAATGTTTCTTACTCTATCATTTGTGTGCATTATGGCTGAACAATCTGAGGAATTAACAGATTATCACCTAATTCATTCAAACTCTCTTCTGTGGTGCTTTGAAAAAAATCCCATTCTGCCTTCATGATGCCTTTTCGGAGCAATAACATCAGATAACCAGAGTCTCTGATCAAGTTTCATTGCATTTAAAATCGGAAAGAGCAGTGAGGGTTGAAGATGGTGTAAATGTAGGAGGCAAAGTTGTTCTCACTATTGCGTTGTGACTTTGAACAGAGATATTTTGGCTTCCTTAGACTTCTGACGCACCCTGTCAGTGTTGTTGGAAAGACCTATAATCTGGGCCTACACTAGAGACTTGGCACAGAGCCCCATGAGTAGGCTGCGCTTTCGTGTAGCTTGTTCTCCTTCCAGAAGGCAAACTCAATCAGCAAAACATACCAAATGTAAAAACTATTTAGTGTGAGGTATCACTGACAGAGACGAAATGGCAAGTATGCTCTGTTAATCCCACTTCCCAGGCTGTAAATGGAAACTGCTGATTAAGAGCAGCAAATCAATTTGTTAACTATGGCTCTAAAAATAAGGTGTGCTGCACATAGAAAATTAATGGGAAATGGATAATGTTGAATGGATTGATCAACTGAAATGTAAGAGAAGACAAATGATGTGTAACTTTACTTTTCCCTTGGCTAATCAACATCACGCCTATATGTAACCAATAAAGGCAGAGGGAGAGATTGTATCAATAAAAATTAACCAACCACACTGAACACTGCTCCACTACAACCCTGAGGAATTAGTGCAGTAAAGAGGAATAATGTTTTACATGAAAAAAGCTTGTATTGCCAAGAGTTTTAGTTTAGCTAAATAGAAATAGATCCACCGTGTGCCTTACATTATCCCCAGACCCACCAGTCTGTAGTGAGGAGATACTGGGAAAGGACAAAAATGTAGGCAGAGGCATTACTGGAGGGAGAAGGGATGATGTCTAAGGAGCTTATGCAGAGCCTGAGGAAATGTTAAAGGGTGACCTGTTTAACTTCTCATTGCCATTAGTAGGTTTAATTTGTGATGGTAACCATCCATGATCATGGTTTCACTTCACATGCTATCCCAGTGACTGATTTGGGATTACTTAGGGTGGAAGACAGTGAAGAACTTTGCCTCTTAATGTTGGGCAATGTTAGTGAAATTTGGAGGAAGCAAAACAAAAGTAGAGCTCCTCAACTGAGAGATGCAGTTGGGCTGGGACCCAGACTAGTCTGAATGTCCACAGTTGTGCTGTCTTGTTTCGAGTGCCCTCCTACTCGTTCTAGAGGAGAAACAGCCAAGTGACTCATGACCTCTTCTGGAGTCAAGCAAATATGTCTGCATGGGGCTCCAACAATAATCTTGCTCTTTTTGAGAGCTCGTGTGTCTATGTCGCGCTACATCATGTTCCTAATCCGAAAACCACAGCAGTGTTTCTCATTCTCCCCAAGCATGGGATGGCAGAGAGCCCAGACAGAATCTACTCTTTTTGGAGCACAGGTCCAGTTTCAGATAGTTTTCTTTCACAACAGTGGGGGTTTTGAACATATTTTTCATTGAAAATGTTGATTTAATAGGTAGTAACCTGTACTAAGAAAACACTAAAGACATACAATTTTTTGAAAAGAGGGGGAAATCTGGGGGACATTTGTATTCAAGAAGTCAAAATTATTTTTTGTTTTGGCATTTGAAGATCCCCAAAATCTAGTTGCTTTTTTCCTTTTTAAATGGAGGGGGAAAAAAACACAACAAAAACAAAGCCAAACATTTTGTGCAAAGACAATTCAAAGCCTATCCCCCATTTCTTTCAGGAAATATCTACCAGCTTCTGACCAGGAGTTCCTCTGATCAGGACGTTCGTAATTAAGTCCAGCACAGAGGTCCTGCCAGCGTGGATGCCAGTGCTGTCTGCTGCAGGCAGCTCTGAGCACTCCAGCAGTTCTGGGCAGCTGGCTGTCTTCTTGCAGGCCAAAGATTTCACCAGCCCTCCCTCCAAAGCAGGCACATCTTAGTGAAGGCTTGTTGGCTTTATGCCACTGACTGCAATTGTCAGAGCATAACTTCATGTTAAGATCATCCTGTTTTCATGAAGCAGGTCCAATCCCAATGCCATCATGGCAGGTCCCATCCTATGGCTATCCTGGTTTTGCACAGGCTTTCCACAGCCAGGTGTATTTATCGGTGGCCGGAGTCCTTTGGCAGAGCCACGTCTGCACCATATCCTGCAGTCTCGCTTGTGGCACTAATAAGATGTGTGAGGCTTAAAGAGCAGTAATTGTCCTTCCAAAAAACATTTAATTATCTTACATGCAGAACCAGTTTATGATTAATCCATAATTTTTTTGGGGTGCTGAGGTGTATTCTGAGGGGAGAGGTTTATTTATTTATTTACTTTCCTATGCGTGAATGAATATAATAAACACAGTCACCAGTCTGCAACAGGTCAGTGTTGATATCCAGCACTGTGAGATACCCAGCTGAGATCAAATCCAACTTGCATCTAATGCAATCAGTTTTCATGGGGCTTTGCTTGCTTACTCGGAGAACAAAGAGAGAACTGGGGAAGGGAGGTCTGAGATGGAGATTCAGTGATGTGTATGAGACGAATGGGTGACCTTAGAGATGATATGTGCAGTCGAACAAAACAAACAGCACTTAAACAAAAATGTGAATGATTTTGGAAGGTCTCCCTAGGAGTGGTGCTTTGAGAGAGTATGTAGTCAAATGATCCTGACTGTGCTCTTCATCTGGCTCTAAAAGCTAAGCACCCTTGATGTTCCTGCATCAGGAGGTGACCATACAAATCTAGCAGTTGTGTTGCATGAAGTGTCCATGTTATTGCCAACGTCTGGATATGCAGAGAGCTTTTAATCTGGCATGGCATGTCATCCCAAGGAGAGCACTGCGCCTGAATCTTCAAAGATGCTCTTGTCTCATCAGCTTCCAGTTGTGTTTATTGGCAACCTGCCGCGTGTTGCCATGCAGCTGGTGTGCAAGCTGAGGAGAACATAAACAGCGCAGTTGGGAGACGACACACGCTGCTCCCAAAAAGAAAAAAAAGTCTGAAATACAGCAGCAGCAGCAGAAAAACACACGTTTTGATGAGAATTCCATATGGGAACAAAGCAAAACAGAGAACCAATCTCCCAAATGATTGTTTTTGTGGCAAACCTTCCCTCTTCCCTGATGCTTCCTCTTCAGCAAACTTCAGCTGTAATTCCTCACCACTGACTAAGGTGTTTGGCAGCCTACAGGCATGGGTCTATCCTGCAGCTGGCCTGTTTGGATGCTGCCTTCCTGCAGGGAAGGAGTGCCAGGACCACCTTATCTTTGCTTTGCCGTTACTACTAGAGGCAGCACTAGTAGTCCTATAGCTCTAGGGCAGCAGCATCCATCAGCTCACGGCTGTGGCCAGGACACCCCAGCCATAGGGTTCATGTTCATTGCATACACAGCAATGAACATTAGAGCACAGGCTACTGGTTTTGAGAGCAGCGGCAAAGTATGCTGCAGGCCACGTTCTTCCCAGCTGGGCTGGGAAGACAGCTTAACCTCCTGGTTGGTTTTCCTTCCTGAGTCCCCTGCTCTTCCACCCGACACTGGCTTTATTGCACAACGTCCAGGTCTTCAGCTGCATGTTTTCTTTTCTAGATGTCATGACAGTAGTTCATGAGAGCTGGGTTTTGCTCCAGCAGATACAACCTGCTGACACTGAAAGCACTGCCTGTTTCTTTCCACTAATTGCATGCAAACTACTCAATCTGCCTTGCTCCCCTGCTTCCTTCTGTCTGCTGAGGGCTGCAAAGCAGATGCATGCCAGGAAAATAGACAGAGGTCATATCTGAATTTCTTCTTTCTGGAGAGACCAGCATGTCAGAAAAGAACAGGAGGTCAAAGGCAACCTTTGCCCCTTGTTGCGTTAATTTGGCAGAAGATAAACCTCCTTGCTTTCTAACTCTCCTCACCGAAGTGAGAGGCTAGGTGCGGCTAGGTTTAAATCCTGAGTGATATCCAATTTGCCACTACCAGTCCTGTCACGTTTAATATGTATATTAAACTACCACGATTCTGGATACACTAATAGCAGCCTGCACCTTCAGTCCAGTCGTACTCATGAGCTGGCACGGCCGCATTTGGTCGCGTTCAGTGAGAAACTGTGACAACTGGCTACTGAAACAGTGCAGTTTGATTGGTGCAACAGGTATAGAGGTTTTTTGAATTGCCGGTGATAGTGACTGTCTGCAAGAAAGCACGTGCAGATATAAAACTCGTGAAAAGCTTATAAATAATACAGCCTGGCTATAAACATTAGGGAGTAACTCTCTAGAGAGATTTCAAAGATTCCCAAGAAAAGCGCTTAGTTTAAGTCTCACCCAAGGCGTCCCAAGGAGGGGAGAAGCAAGGCTCAGCCCGTTGGCCGATCCCGGTTGTCGGAGGCAGTCTGAGGTGGAGTTCCCTTGACTTGCTCAAGGTGTTATCTTCTTCTCCGAAAATCCCCTATTTCTCTGGCTATTTTTATATCCTTTCTACCTTTAAGGTGGAGTTTGAGTGACTGTAGTCATACATACCTTTTATCATGATTGGTGTAAAATTCTCTCGCTTCACGTTTAAAGGTATAGTTTACGAAAAATTGAGAGCGCAGACTCGAAGAGGGGTGGT